>UMDT01009979.1_pt1 | contig 151377 bp, 189 predicted proteins | sample 1964561 | NCBI WGS metagenome assembly UMDT01 (sample SAMEA4836001, study PRJEB28245) | human gut metagenome | biome: gut microbiome; material: fecal sample | place: Denmark | collected 2008
TCATGACCTGCTGATAGCCGGTCTTCTTGATAGTCACTCCGGTTGAGATGCTGGGGTCGGAGACCTGAATCTGGACCACCTGGCCCGCGAACTCAAGGTCGGCGGTGAAGGTGTTGGGGTTCAGGCCGTAGTTGGTGGGCGCTGTCGTCTCCTTCACGGTGTAGATGCCCAGGGGCAGGAGCTTGGAGGAGGCGATGCCGCTGGCGTTGGTCTGGATGGTGTCCACCACGTTGTTGCGCTTGTCGTAGATGGTGAACACGGCACCGGCCAGCGGGGTGCCAGCGGGCAGGCCGTTGGTGGAGCTGTAGTCGGCGGAGGTCTTGATGACCTGAATCTGGGCGTACTCGGCGGTGTTCTCCCACTCAATCATGGTGGTGTCGCCGGACTCTACCCAGAAGGACTTGACCTCGTTGTCGAGGATGTAGCCGTCAGCGGCCACGATTTCCCGGACATAGTACTTGCCGTCCTCCAGGGACTTGTTCAGATGGACATAGCCCTGGTCGTCGGACTCGTACTCGCCGATGGGCGTCATGCTGGAGTCATAGACCATGAACTTGACGCCCTGGATGCCCTCCTTGGTCACAGAGTCGATTTTGTGGATGAGCATGGAGCCGGAGGCCGTGTTGGTCAGCTCCAGGGTGGTAGTCTCGCCGTCCTTCACCTCGACCTGCTGGGGCGTGGAGTCGAGCAGGTAGCCGTCAGGGGCCTTGAGCTCGACCACCTCGTACCAGCCGCTGTCCAGCTCAGAGAGCTGGATGTTGCCGTTGCGGTCGGTGTAGTAGGTGCCGACGAGTTCGCCGTTCATCTTGCGAATCTCGAACTGCGCGCCCTCCAGACGCTCTCCGGTGTCCTCGTCAATCTTGGTGATGATGAGGCCGCCGATGGGGGTGTCATAGAAGGTGAGGGTCTGGGTGTCGTTGGCCGTCACTTCCACAGTCTGGGAAGGGGCGTCCAGCAGGTAGCCGTCAGGGGCGGTCTCCTCGGTCACGACGTAGGTGCCGGGCTGGAGGCCGTAGATGACGATTTGACCGTTCCGGTCGGTGGTGTAGAGGCCGTTGGAGCTGGTCGTCCCGCCGCCCTGGGCCACGAAGGAGCCGTCGGAGGTCGTGACCCGGAAGGTCGCGCCGTAGAGGGGCTCGTTGGTGAGCTTGTCGCGCTTCTCAATGATGAGAGAGCTCTCGGGGTCATTGTAGAAGGTGAGGGTGTAGGTGCCGCCGCCGTCCACGGCGATGGTCTGCGGGGCCTCGTCCAGGATGTACCCGTCGGGGGCCTTGGTCTCCCGGACCACATAGGTGCCGGTCTCCAGGCCGGTCAGGGTAATCATGCCGGTCTCGTCAGTGGTGTAGTAGCCGTTGGAGCCCACCAGGCCGCTGGCGGTGTCGGCCACCTCACCGTAGGAGTTGGTGATGTAGAAGGTGGCACCGGCCAGGTTCTTGCCCGTGGCGCTGTCCTTCTTGACGATGTTCAGGGTGTTCTGCGGGGTGTCATAGAAGGTGAGGGTCTGGGTGTCGCCCATGGTCAGGCGCACGGTCTGAGAGGGGGCGTCCATCTCGTAGCCAGCGGGGGCCTTGATTTCCGTCACCACGTAGGTGTCGGCGTCCAGGCCGCTGATGACGATTTGGCCGTTGGAGTCCGTCTCATACTTGCCGTTGGAGCTGATGGTGCCGTTGTCGCTGATGACGGCGGAACCGCTGGAGTCCGTGACCTCGAAGACAGCGCCCTGGAGGGGCTCCTTCGTCACGGAATCACGCTTCTCGATGACGATGGTGCCCTTGGGGGTATCGTAGAAGGTCAGGGTCTGGGTGTCGCCGTTGAGCAGCTTCACCGTCTGGGAGGGTGCGTCCATCTCATAGCCCAGAGGGGCCTGAATCTCAGTGACGACGTAGGTGTCCTCCTTCAGGCCGGTGATGACGATTTGGCCCTCGGCGTCGGTGGTGTAGCGGCCGTTGCTGCTGATGGAGTCGTTGGAGCCCACCACAGCCGCGCCGTCAGAGGTCGTGACCTCGAAGATAGCGCCCTGCAGGGGGTTGCGGGTGATGCTGTCGCGCTTCTCGATGACCAGGGTCCCCTTGGGGGTGTCGTAGAACGTCAGGGTCTGCGTGTCGCCGCTGTTCATCTTCACCGTCTGGGAGGGTGCGTCCATCTGGTAGCCCTCAGGTGCCTCCACCTCAGTGACGATGTAGGTGTCCGGCTGCAGGTCCGTGATGACGATTTGGCCGCTGGCGTTGGTGGTGTAGAGCCCGTTGGAGCTCACCGCCCCGCCCGCGTTGTCCACGACGGTCCCGGCGGAGGTCGTGACCCGGAAGGTCGCGTCCGCCAGAGGCTCATGGGTCACGCTGTCGCGCTTCTCGATGATGAGGGCACCCTTGGGGGTATCCTCGATGATGACGGTCTGGGTATCGCCGTTGGTGCCGATGACCACGTTGGTCATGGGGCTGTCGATGACGTACCCGTCAGGGGCCTTGATTTCCGTGATGACATAGGCCCCGGGCTGCAGGTTGGTGATGTGGATTTGGCCATTGGCGTCAGTGGTAAAGATACCGTTCTGCGTCAACGTGCTGTCGCCGATAACGCCGTCCAGGCCCACCTCGCAGCCAGCGGCTGTGGTCAGGCGGAACTGAGCGCCGGGGAGGGTCTCACCTGTCACGCTGTCGCGCTTCTCGATGATGAGCTCGCCCTTGGGCTGGTTGGCAAAGGTCAGGGCGACCGTTTTGCCAGCCTGGATGACGATGGTCTGGGGCTGGGTGTCGATGATGTAGCCGTCGGGAGCACGGGTCTCGGTGACGACCACGCTCTTACCGGGCTCCAGGCCGCTGATGAGGATTTCACCGTTGGCGTCGGTGGTATAGACGCCGTTGCTCTCCCCGATGAGGCTCCCGTCGGCGTACGTCACTTTGAACTCAGCGCCCGCCAACGTCACGCTGGGGTTGACGGAGCAGACCTTCTTGATGAGCAGGTTGCCGTCCGGGGCGTTGTCGAATTCCACAGTGATGACGTCCTGGTCCTTGCCGGAGATGTACACCGTCTGGGCGGCGGTGACGATGTTGTAGCCGTCGGCCGCCTCGATTTCCTCGACGATGTAGGTGCCAGCCTCAAGCTGGGTCCAGATGACGGAGCCGTTGGTGCCGGTGGTCTTCTGGCCGATGACCGTACCGCCGGTGCCGCTGGTGCCGCCCAGGTAACGCAGTTGGAAGGTACAGCCGGGGACGGGGTTGCCGTTCACGCTGTCCTTCTTCAGCACCACGATAGCGGACAGGGGCGTGTTCTCAAAGGTGAGGGACTTCACGTCGTCGCCCGCCAGGTAGATGCTCTGGGTCGCGGGGTCCTTGATTTGGTAGCCGTCCGGGGCCTCCAGCTCCGTGACCTGATACCAGCCGGGCTTCAGGCGGTCAGTGTCCGTCTTGCCCAGGTTGATTTGGCCGTTCTCGTCGCTCCAGTAGATGCCCAGGTCCTCCAGGGAACCGGCTGCGGGGCCGTTCCCGGCGTACCAGATTTGGAACTTCGCGCCCTCCACGGGGCCGCCCACGATGCTGTCCTTCTTATAGATGGTCAGCTCGGGGGTGCGCTCGTTCTCCAGACGCAGGGTGTAATACGCTTTGCCGTCGCCGCTGGCCCCTTCCTCCAGGAGCACGTCATGGGGCGTGGAATCCAGGATATAGCGGTTGGGGACAAAGGTCTCGGTCACGGTGTACCAGCCAGCGTCCAGGTCAGGAATGAAGATTTCGCCGTTCTCGTCGGTGGTGTAGGTGCCGATATCGGAGCCGTCCTTCACCTTGACGTTGAACTTGACGCCCTCGATGCCCTTCCCGTCGGTGTCCACCTTCTGGATGAGCAGGCCGGGCCGCTGCTGGTTGAAGAACTCCAGGGTGGAGGTCTTATTGGGCTCCAGCGTCACGGTCTGGGGGACGTCGTTGAGGATGTAGTTCCCAGGGACACGGATTTCCGTGACCTTGTAGGAACCGGCCTCCAGGTGCTCGATGAAGATTTCGCCGTTCTCGTCCGTGGTGGCCTCCTCGGAGTAGCTGCCGTCGATTTTCTCAATCAGGAAGGTGACGCCGGGCACAGGCTCGCCGGTCAGCTTATCCTTCTTGATGATTCTCAGGCCGGGCTCTGTGGAGTTCTCGAACACCAGCTCGCGCTCAGCTCCGGCCGCGAGGTCGATTGTCTGACGATTATTGGTGTCCAGGATGTACGGGTCAGGAACGGACAGCTCTGTGACCTCATAGGTGCCGGTAGGCAGGCCAGTCAGAGTGTAGGTGCCGTCTGCACCAGTTGTGATGGTGTTTTGGTAACTGACATTGATGCCGCGAATCTCGAAAGTGGTGTTAGGCACAGGCTCACGAGTGGCTGCATCAATCTTCTTGATAGTCAACTCAGGGCTCTTGAAGTCCTTCGCTGTTACCACGATGGTCTCTTCGCCTTGGATATCTGCTTGGTCGACATGGACACCGACTGGAGTGCTCAGTTTCGCATACCCATCGGGAGCCTCTGTTTCGATGAAATAATAGAAGCCCTCAGTTACATTGGGAACTGTGATGGTGCCCTGAGCGTCTGTTGCCTGGGTCCCAATCAGTTGGCCGTCTTTGAAGATGTTAAAGATAGCACCTTCCAGAGGCTGGTTACTTTCGTCAACCTTCTTGAGTTGAACCTTAACTTTGGAGTCGTTTTGGAACACGAGTTGGATATTGCTCTTACCGTCCCAGTAGAACTCCTGCATGTTCTCATCGGGGTCGTCACTCAGGGTATAGCCCTCAGGAACACCGACCTCTTCGGCAATATAGGAGCCGATAGGGAGGTCCTCAAAGTTGAAGTCGTCTGCGCTGACGTAGCCGCCTTCGCCGGTAACGACGCGGGTGGGACCGTATCCATTGTCAATGCCCCGAATCTCGATGACTGCACCAGCCAGGCCGACAGTCGGGTTGTCCTTATCGACCTTGCGAATGCTGCCGCTTCCTGTGATTTCTGCATCATCATAGAAGGTGAAGGTGGCGCTTGCAGTGTCGCCCACGCCAACGGTCACATATTTAGTTGATGTGTCACTAATTGTGTAACCAGGAGGCGCTTTGATTTCAGTAACTCCATACGTTCCGGGGCCGAAACCATTTTCACTTTCATCGATTGTAATGAGGCCGTTTTCATCCGTGGTGTAGACCTTATCAAAGGAACCTCCAATAGCAGTCACCTGGAACTGAGCACCCTGAAGCCCTTTGTTTTGGTTGCTTGAATCGAATTTTCGGATAATCAATTCGCAGGGGTTTTCAATATCTCCTGTTGGCTCATAAATGCCAACAATGATGGACTGGATTTTGCTGGGGTCTGGATGGGAGTCGCTACCCTCATCGGCGTAGTTGTACATGTAAATGCTCCAGTCGCCCCACCAGTCTACGTGGTTGACGATGTACTCTGCAGCATCATAACAACTCCAGTCGCCATCATAGATGTCATCATAATGAGTTGCCCAGCTATAACCCGCATCGTGATAAGCATTGACTACAAGCATACGCTGGGTCGCTACTTCTTGAATCCAGCCCTCACGGTCTGTCTCATAATCGGGAAGCTCACCAATTTGGGCCAGCCATACGCACCCCTGGAACCATCCCTGAGCCCATGTTCTTTGGAACTCATCGTATGGCGTCAGGTTTTGTGCTTGGCCTGCAGCACTGAATTTGCCATAGGCATAGGAGTAGTAATGGGACAGCAAGAGTTTAATGTTTTTGTCTGTAATCTCTTGTGGAGTGTCCCAAACATCGCCAATCAACGAGTTACCCATCTCTGCACTATGGTCGCCACAGAAGCCAACAGTTTCAGCCCCTGCGACATTCATGGTAAACTCGTGGATATAGCAATCCTTAAGTGGCCCGTAATTGTATGTGATGGGGTTGTCGACGTGATAGTCTGCGTTTTTCAGCGTTACCGTGCCCGGCACGGATGTTGATTCAGCCGCGAAAGCCGCCGTAGGAATGAGGCCCACGATACACACGACAGCGAGAAACATCGCCACAATACGGGTGCGAAGAGATGCCGTTCTCTTCATTACGCATATCATTCCTTTCTATTGTCAAAGTACACATCTTACCACTTAACATTGAATTAGTCAATGTAAGAGGAAGAAACGCCCAGATAATCCTCTTCGACCCTCCTTTAGAATTAAAGATTTGGGCTGTCACAAGGGTTTCCTTATGAACAACAATATTATACCATGTTTTAAAATTTTAGTCAATTTTTAAAAATAAAAAGGCGGCGAGCATTATGCTCGCCGCTAGGTAAGGATGTCTGTTTGGTTTAATCTTTATCTGTAAAGACTTGGCAAAAATAGTATCGCCCATCTTCACCGACGGAAATTCCAACTCCAACAAGAGTTTTATTGGCTCCAGTCATGGATGCAAAGTGACCAGGGGAATTTTCCCACAAATCAACAATATAATCTGAATCTAAAATGGTGCTCCATCCAAGAATTTCAACATACTGCATTTCGAACCTGTCAAGCCCATACTCTTCAAAGATAGTGCTATAGTAAGAGCCGTCCGGTCTGAAATGTTCGATGGATTCGCTTTCTGCGCTTTCCTCAGCGCGTTGCTGCGCAATTTCCATCAAGAGGTCACTTTTTGTCAACGCCCCGACACCATTCTCAGCACGAACTTCATTGGTCAGTTCAATGATTTCATCCTTCACATCAGCATAATCATCGGAATCCGATGTGCCAGGATTAGACGTAGAAGTTCCGGCAACTGTCACAGTTAGGGTTGCCTCAATGCCGTTGGAATCCGTAGCAGTGATAATCGCAGTACCAGGGCCAACGGCACTGATTTCACAGGAAAAATTATTCCCGGAATAAGCCTTCACGGTAACAACAGATGTGTCAGAGGACTTAAAGGTATAGGTCAGATTCTCTTTAGCAGTGGAGGGAATGGTGTTTACATCAGCCACGACCTTATCGCCAACCGACAAATTATGGTTCATGAGAGCAATCTTCATTGTGTAATCCACATCATCAGAAGCACTGGGATTCTCAGGCTGTGTGGTCTCTCCGCCGGGGTTGTCGGACTGGGTATCGTCATTGAATGCCTTGTCGTAACGCATCAGCATGGTCGCCACCTGAGCGCGGGTCGCGTTGCCAGCAGGGGAGATGGTGTCGCTGCTGGTGCCGGAGACGATGCCGTTCTCGACCGCCCAGGCCAGGGGCTGCAGAGCGTAGGAGGAAATATTGATGGTATCGATGAACTTATTCAGCTCAGCGGTATCGGCCGTGATGTCCTCGCCTGCGTTCTCAGCGTAGCGATACAACATAGCAGCGAACTGCTCACGGGTGATATTGTTGTTGGGATTGGTGCCATCACTGATGCCGTTTTCAACGGCCCAGTCCAGGCCGGGCTGATACCATGCCTCGCCGCTGGATGCATTGGTGTTAGCATCATCCATCCGGGCCAGAACAACCCACAGCATAGCGCGGGTCATGGTGCCCTCAGGATTGAAGGTAGTCTCACTGGTGCCTGCGAACAGGCCCTCGTCGACGACATACTCGATGGCGTCGTGAGCCCAGTGGGCCTCAGGGACATCAGTGAAGCGGTTATCAGCACTCACCAGAGAGCTGAAACATACGGTGGCGGCCAGTGCCAAGGCCAGAGCCGAAGCCTGGAAACGCCGAGTGCTTGTGAACTTGTGCATCATATGCAAAAACCTCTCTTTCAAAACCAAATTATAGGTTGATTGTAGCACGCAGTCTTTGAGAATTCAATGCCTCTCTTGACTACGATAATATTATACCATATGATAATGAATTAGTCAATATTATTTTGAGAGCAAAAGCACTTAAGCTCCCGGGTGCTTAGGTGCCTGCAGACCAATTACCATATGGGGACGGCAAGGATAGGTGCGCAACATCTGAACCAGGCTATAAAAAGAGGGACCTGGAGCGGTTTCCGGTCCCTGTTGGTATGCGTAAGCACTATCCTGTGTGATGCAGTGAATACTTCCTTGTCGTTGAGAGTATCTTACCACATAGAATGAATTGGTGCAAATTTCGTGGTTGGGGAGGGGGGAGCATCGGTTGCGGTGCGGTAGAAGGGGGGGCGCATTCCTGCGACATGGCTGGCCGCCTGCAGTCACAAATAAAAGCAAACGCTTAAGAACCTAAGCACTGAAGCACTAAAGCACCGGCTCTGTAACTTGAAAAGTTCACAAACGCATGGTACAATACTTATATCACTAAGGAAGTATCAGTTTATTGGACATATTCTGGGCTGTCCCGAGAATTCCAGGGACGGCCGAAAGGCTTTCCCTGTTTTGATAACAAAATTTAAAGCGGGGTTGTAGTATGTATTTTTCACCATTTATCATCAGAAACTCTGATAACAAAAAAATCCGTGCAGTTATCTCTCCAATGAAGAGGAAGGATGCTGTGCAGACCACACGCGAACCAGGTTGGCAATCAAATTGGACCAACGAAGAGTTAGAGGAATTTGAAAAGTATTCCCTAAAGACCGAAGATGGAGAATTGGTGGCATTAGGGGCATATGAAATCCTCCAAAAGAAGGTTTGTGTCCATATCGTCTACATTGAGAGCCAACCGGAAAGTAATCCGACAATGACGCAGGAAAAAAGTACAATGGTATTGGACGCCTTTTGATTGCGTTCGGAATCAAACTCTCCATTGATAATGGTTGCGGAGGGGATGTCACGTTTCAGGCAAAGACTCCAGAATTAGCCAAACACTATGCAGACGATTTTGGAGCATTCCCCGTATCAACCTACGGTGGAGTTGCTCCCTGGTATGCACTTTCAAGAGAATCGGAAAAGGAAATTTTCATGACTTACTTGGAAGAAGAGTAATGGAGGTGTGATAAAATGGCTAACAGCGATATGCAGTGGTACATTGATAGAGCAAAGGACACACGCGAAAACAAGTATTACGACATTTTCTTTGATGTTTGTCGTCGGTATCATGTCTCCTGGCGTGATGCATCGGCCAAGGAACGTGCCTTTGTCGAAGAAGTCGCTCGTGTAGAATTCGAGCAAAGTGAGGCTGTTGAGAAGGGCCTCCCCATAAGTTCCGTCCGGCCCTTTTTTGGAACAGTTGCAGGGTAGAATACTTGAGTAGCTCCGTTCAGACTAACGGGGCCACTTTGCTATGGCCGGACTGACACGGCCTTGTACGAAACACTGCGCATCTGCCGGGAGCGCAAAATTCTCAAGCCGTTCCTGGACAGCAGAGAAAAGGAGGTTGTGGATATCATGACGACATTGTTCGACCAGGAGAAGGTCATGGAGATTGAGCTTTACAACCTTGCGCAGGAAAAGCTCAATGAAGGGCGAGCTGCTGTTCTTCGTGGGCTTCTTAAGAAATTCAGCATTTCTGACACCTCGGAAATGACCGGAATCTCTCAGGAAGAAATCAAAAGGCTAACTCAGCAAAGCTAACTGCCATAAAGGCCCTCCGTTCATTCGGACGGAGGGTTTTTATTACAGGGGAGTATTTGGTGGCACTGACGAATCCCTGTATGAAACACTGCGCATCTGTCGGGAGCGCAAAATTCTCAAGCCGTTCCTGGACAGCAGGGAAAAGGAGGTTGTGGACATCATGACGACTCTGTTTGACCAGCAGAAGGTCTGGGAAATTGAACTTCATAACGTCGCTCAGGAAAACCTCCATGAGGGCGAAAATAAGCTAGGGCTCCTGATGAAGGCCCTCTTTGCAGCCCACAGATTCGAAGAGGCAGATGAGGCTGCCACAGACGAAGCCAAAAGAAACCAACTCTATAAGGAGTTTGGTATCCAGTGACCAAAGGTGCCCCATAGTTTCTATGGGGCACCTTTTGCTTTTATGAGTGGAGGGATTGCTAGGTGCTTAGGTGCCAAAGCACCAATGCACCAGCCCATCAACTTGAAAAGTTCATAAATGCGTGGTACAATATCCATATCATCAAGGGAGTATCGGTTCATTCGTTATATAGGGGTTGCCCCTGAGAAAATTCCAGGGGCAGCCAAGAGGCTTTCCCTGTTTGATATATTAAATTAAAACAAGGAAAGTGAGGTAATAATTTGTGGCAAACGAGAAAGACTTTACTGAGAAACTCCTGTTTGCGCTGGCCGACGTTTTCGCAGACATCATCAACGTTCTCGTGTACCACGGAGAACCCGTGGTAAAACCAGAGGACCTGTTGCCTGACGAAACAATTTCCGACCTCAAGCTCGCGGACGGCCTGCACATGCAGGAACGTGATGTGTCGAAAATCTGGACCAAGGGCAATGTCCGATTCGCTTTGATTGGCATTGAGAACCAGACAGCCCAGGACAAGGATATGCCTCTTCGTATCATCAGCTACGACGGAGCATCCTACAAGGCCCAGGTCAATCAGCACAAAGCGGCTGAACGGAGCAAGGACCCAACAGAGAAACCGCATCCGGTCTATCCTGTGGTTTCGTTCGTTCTGCACTTTGGAATGGAGAAGTGGAATGCACCCAAAAATCTGTTCGATTGTTTTGAGGTGGATATCCCTGAGAAAATGAAACCGTACATCAGCAACTACCACATCAATGTTGTGGATGTTCCGTGGTTGGACGATGAGACGGTGAAGCTCTTCAAGTCAGATTTCCGCCTCGTGGCAGACTACTTCGTTCAGAAGAGGAAAAATGGTGGCGATTACAAACCGCCCAAGGAGACAATCACACATGTACACGAGTTTCTGGCATTCTTGAATGCTGTCTCAGGTGATAAACGCTACTTGGAGATTCTGACGGACCCTGCGTTCCAGGAGAACATGCGGAAAGGAGATATTACTATGTGCGAAGTTTTGGATAACGTCGAGAAGCGTGGTTATGAAAAGGGAATTGAAGTCGGTGAAGGGAGAGGCGAGAAGAAAGGCGAGAACAAATTGGGCCGCCTGATGAAAGCCCTCTTTGCAGCCCATAGATTCGAAGATGCAGATGAGGCAGCCACAAATGAAGCCAAACGCAATCAACTCTACCGTGAGTTTGGAATCCAGTAATGAAAGACCTCCTCATAGTTTCTATGGGGAGGTCTATTTTTACCTAAATACTAGATGCTGTCATGTTTACTAAAACTCAAATGCACAGGAGCTTGGAGTCTTGATAAATTCTTTACTTCCTGATATACTGACTGCAAAAGGGGACTTGGCTATGGATAAAATCTTAGATACTGTCGAGAAGCGTGGCGTTGAGAAAGGCGAAAACAAGCTGGGACTGCTGATGAAGAAGCTCTTTGCTGCAAAACGGTATGCAGATGCCGATGAAGCGGCCACAGACGAAATCAAACGGAATCAGCTCTACCGAGAGTTCGGCATTCAATAACACAACGGCCGCCCCATAGTCTATGGGGCGGCCGTTTTTTCGGCAAAGAAATGCTTGGTGGTGTTTAGGTGCTTAAGAACTTTTGTGCTTAAGTCCTTGTCTAAACATCTGCCATCGTCTAAACTCTTGAATAGGGGGTGATTTCGTGCTCAAAGACCAGACATGTTGTTGCATTGGCCCAACGTTTGTTCCAGCAAATGCTCAGATGGACCTGAATATGTGGATAGACAGTACAATTACAAGGTTATATCAGGACTACCACATCTGGTACTTCGGCATTGGTGGCAACCGGGGATTTGAACTGGCTGTGGCAAACGCCATCCTTTTGAAAAGAGCTAGACTCCCGGACTGCAAAATAATTCTGGTAGCGCCTTGTCCTGAGTTTGCAGACCGCTGGCGGGACAAGGATAAGAGTTTGTATGCGAAGGTGACGGGAAGCGCAAACAAGGTCGTCAGCGTTTCACCTCACTACACGCCGGAATGCATGAGATTGCGGAACAAACACCTCATTGACAACTCCAGTGTATTGATTTGCATGGATGACAGCTTCGGCACAGAAACCAGCCTGGCGATTCAATATGCCAAGGATTGTGGCTTAGAGGTTTTCTGCTTCCGGGCTTCCAATAGGCACTGACGTTTTTAGACGCCCCGGCACACATACTTCGATAACTTAACTCGTCTTTTTGAGGAATACCCGCCGAATTGGCCTGCTGAACGCTTCCGTCTGGACCAGTTCCGCTTCGACCTGAGGAACGCCCTTGGCGAGGGCGGTGGCCCGATGATTGATTTCAAAGTGGATACCAACCGTCTTACGCTTATCCTCTGTGCTTTTGATAGGAGTATAGGATACCATGATGTCCGTGCAGGCATTGATTTCCTCGACAGCGCCGGAGAGAACAGATTTTGAGAGGCTTTTGAAATCCTTGTAACGGTCGACGCCCGCCTTTGTGTTCAGGAGATTCAGCGACTTCCGCAGGCGTTCCAAGGTGAAATCCACACTGCCGACATAGGCAAAGGAACGAAGTAGATTGTAGAGCTTGATGGCATAGGACGAACTCAGCGTACTCACAAATCCAAACTGATACTGCGTGAAATTCCGGGTCTGCTGCAGCAGGTACTTGGACAGGTCCTCATTGAATTTGAAGAGCGCCTTACCGTTTTCGATGTCCCGGTCTATCTGGATGCAGCCGAACCACGGGAACACCGTGATGCGTTCCTTGTTGTAGATATAATAGGACTTCTGAGCCATATCCTCCAGGAGGTCGGTCAGGTACGCTTTTTTGCCGCCCTTGTTGGAATCGTAGTTGATGATGGCCAGCAGGGTCTTGTAGTCCACTTCGATAGGGAAGAAGAGCTCATCCTCACGCTCGATACAGCTCATCAGGAAGTAGAGAATTTTGAGCTGATTCATCTTCATGCTGTTAGAAGTCTCCACTATCAGCTCGTTCCCTTGGACAACGACCGCCTGTTTCTTAGAAACCTGCTCCGTCATAGAAAAGCACCTCCCCCGGATAGGTAAATAATATTATACCATATAATATTGAATTATGCAATAAATTAAGTTTGGGGCAATTAAAGACTATCTGAAGCGGTCCAACACATGAGATGTCAGACTGGCCAAAGCGAGGCCGGGGCGGCTGCTTCTCCCGGCAGAGTGGGGTGGACGGTGGCGGGGCTCAAAAGCACTACAAGTTAATAAAATTAGTTCTAATTTTATAATATTAGTTACTAATTTTATAAAAATCATTGGAAAGTGACAAGTTCTCCAACACAAATTGCGAGGTGGGAGCAACGCTCCCACCAGGCTGACTAACAAAGTGTAATTTTCTCTTAGTTGAAACTTCGGGCAAAAATTTTAAAGTCAATCTAAAATAAAAATTTTCTTCAGTTAAGACTATTTTTCTAATAGAACTAGAAGTTCTAATATTAGTAAGATACTTTTAGATATTTAAGGCCCCCGGAACCCGTTGGGGCGCAACGGGTCTGGCGAGATTGGGGGTAAGTTTTTGTCGGGTTGGGGGGTAGTTTTTGTCGGAAAAGGGGGTAAGTTTTTGTCGGAGTCTGGGGGTAATTTTTGTCGGTAGCCCCATTTTTCTGGCCCCGAATGAGGTCAACTTTTCGGTTGATAGATTTTTTCTTATGTGGCATAACCGATTTTGGTTTCGAAGGAAGCATTTTTTTACTGAACATGATATCGCTGCTACTAATTAACGCTATTTGGTACAGGATAACGCGGATTAAGACAACATGAGAAATAGAGGGGTAATTTTTGTCGGTGACATAGTGGAACCCTTGAAATTAAGGCAAAAATAGAGGGGGACTTTTTGTCGTATCGAAGAATCTTTCGTTTTGAACGAATATTCCAGTCCATTTGCGCACAGACCGAATCCATGCTACAATGTTAGTGTTGTAACTGAGGAAGTATCTATCACCTAAGACATCATAGAGATTTTCGTACGAGCAGGCATCAGGCTGATTTGGCCGGGCCTGCTTTTTTGCTGTCATTTTATCGAGGAGGAGAAGACTATGAAAGTTAAGTTCAAAAAGGAGTATCCCGACGCCATCATCCCGGACAAGGATACGTCGCAGTCTGCCTGTGTAAACCTATATGCCTACATCATCGACCCCAAACACCGGGGCGAAGGCATTACCATCAATCCCCATAAGTGCTACCAGTTCGGCAGTGGAATTAGCGTGGAAATTCCCGAAGGATATGTAGGACTTCTGCTGGCCAAAGGGAACTACGGCATTATGAGGCAGCTCTCTCCCGCAAACAGTGCCGGAGTCATCGACCCAGACTATCGCGGCGAGGTCATGATTGGCCTTGAAAACGGCGGGAATACAAAACAGGTGGTTCGCCATGGAGACAAGGTGGCCCAGCTTTGTATCGTGCCTGCCCTTCAGTTTGATATGGAAGAAGCGGAAACGCTGTCTGAAACAGAGCGTGGCCGCCGGAACTATCGGTATCGATTTTAATGCAGCAGTTCGTATAAGCCCCCTCATGCGAGGGGGCTTTTTTCTTATAAACTTGCGTAATATATTGTTATGTGGTATAATATTGCAACAGAGAGCGAGGTGAATTTAACTTGAAACTCATCATTGCAGAGAAACCGATGCTTGTCGCTGCAATCGCTGAAGCAATTCCTGGCCAGAAAACACTACTGGCTGGGTCTACATATATGACCAAAGGCGAATACACCCTGATTTCTGTGTTTGGCCACCTGCTCACTTTGAAGGAGCCAGAGGACTATGATGAGAAATATGCTGACCGAAAGGACATCAGTCTCCTGCCCATCTACTTTGATGACTGGCAGATGAAGGTGAAGCCGCCGGATGAGAAGCATAAGGATTCTCCACCCGAGCAGCGGCTCAATGAGATTGGACGGCTTTTGAAGCAGTGCGAATATGTCATCCATGCCGGAGACCCGGACGAAGAAGGCCAACTCCTCATTGATGAGGTCCTGCGATGGTTCCACTATACAGGAAAGACCTACCGGCTGGATACTCTCGACACGACGCCGGATGCCATGCGGTATGCTATGGCTCACCTGCATGACAATAAGAGCTATGAGACCGCAGGCTGGTCCGCCTATGCCAGAAGTGTGGCGGACGCCATGGTCGGGTACAACCTGTCCAGATATTTCTCCATCCTGAACGCACCGGCGTTCCTGCCTGTTGGGAGGGTCCAAACAGCCACCATGGGTCTGGTTTGCCAGCGAGACCTCTTGATAGAAGGGCACCATAAAGTGACCTACTATGAGGTTGCCGCAGACCTGAATGTAGATGGAACGGCTCTGACAGCCATGTATGTGCCATCGAAGGACGACCCTAACCTGGATGACGGCCGGATATTGAATAAAGCCTATGCGGTGTCAAAGGCCGAGATGCTGAAAGATGAAACCCTGGAAGGCGTGAAGGTAACACGGAAGGCGGTGGATGAACCGCCCCCGCTCCCATTCAACCTGTCCAAGCTGACATCATATTGCGGCTCCAAGTTCGGTTATTCCCCAATGGACGTTATGAATATCACCCAGTCTCTGCGTGATAACTATAAAGCCATCTCCTATAACCGGACAGACTGCCAGTACCTGACATCTAGGCAGTATGAGCAGTCCGGCGTCACGATGGATGCTGTCATTCAGAACATCGGATTCAGACCGAAGCTGTTGGATATGTCCATCAAGTCCAGATGCTTCAATGACAAGTACACCACGGAATCCGACGGTGCTCACACGGCCATCATCCCGCAGGCAATCCATGTCGATATCAATGCGATGACGGAGCGGGAGCGGAATGTCTATCTCGCTATCTGTAAGTACTACATGGCGCAGTTCCTGCCTCCGGCCAAGAAGGAGAAGTCTCGCCTTGCCGCGCCCCTGAACGACGGCGGGTCTTTGGTCGCCACCGCGACAAAGACCGTTGAGCCAGGCTATCTGACCATCTTCAAGAAAGACGCTGATGTGGAGCCAGATGATATCAGCCCTCTTTGCAATTTGAAGACAGGAGAATACAGTGCCGATGTGACAGATGCCCATGTGCTGGAAAAGGAGACCAAGCCGCCAGCACGGTATACCCAATCCACACTTGCCGCAGACATGACCTGTATAGCCAAGTACGTGGATGACCCGACCGCGAAAGCCCTGTTGCGGGAAAAGGACAAGGAAAAGCCAGACGAGAATGGCTCAATCGGTACACCGGCAACGCGGGCCAGCATCATCGTGGGGCTTATTAAGCATGGGTATTTGACGGATGACGGCAAGCACGTCATCTCGACCAAGAAGGCCCGGGAGTTCTACCGCATCTTGCCGGATGAGGTAAAGAAAGCGGATATGACGGCCTACTGGTGGGCCCTGCAGGAAGATATCCGCACTGGCGCACGAGATTACCATGTACTGACGGACAGTGTGTTGGAGACCGTCACGCGCATCGTGCATACCGATTACCCGAGGCTCTCTGAGGACCTCTTAAAGGAACTGGCCGCAGGAGATTCAGCAAACCGTCCCAGCCTGGGCAAGTGCCCTCGATGCGGCAGTCCCGTCATTGAAGGGAAGAAGGGGTACGGCTGTTCAGGCTGGAAGAATGGGTGTAAATTTGTGATTTGGAAGAAATCAAAGCACCCCATGCTTCAGAACTGTTCCATCAGTGCCAGCAATGTGAAGACATGGCTGTCTGCCCCCTGGAAAGAAGAAGTCGCCGATGGCCAGAATACCGGCAGGCTGGTATCCGGTAAGACCGTTCACTTCAAAAAGCTCCTGTCTCAGAAGAAAGAGAAGACCTTTGAGGGCGATATATTCCTGGTCGATGACCCTTCCAGCGAGTATGGACCCGGATTTAAGCTGGCTATCGGCGATGATAAGGCCGTATTGGGGAAGTGCCCACGATGCGGCGGAGATGTCACAGAGTTTTCTTTGGGCTTTTCTTGCAGTAACCATAAATCCGGCTGCGGCTTTGTGATTTGGAAAAAGTCAAAGCTGAAAACGCTCAGCAAGATTACCTTCACAGCAAGCGATGTAAAAGCGTTCCTCGCGGGAAAGACCGTGAAAAAGTCCAATCTCGTCAAGCGAGACGGGAGTACATATGCCGCCTCACTGCGGATGAAGGATGACCCAACCAGCCAGTACGGACCGGACTTCGAGCCAGTCTTCGGAAAGTGAGGCTGGTCATGACCTATCGAACACACATCCTTGGCGGCGTTGCAATCGGGGCGGTTGTCACAACTGCCGCAGGGCAGGGGTACTTTGGCCTGACCCCGCTCTCTACACCGGCTATCTTTGGCACATTCATAGCCGCTATGTTTGGAAGCGTTTTCCCAGACATTGACCAACCTAAGAGCAAAATGGGACAGCAAATTCCCATTTTATCAAAGCTGATGCGGGGCACGTTCGGGCATCGTGGTTTCTGCCACAGCCTGCTGTTCCTGCTGATTCTGCACTTCCTAGTCGTTCGCTTCCTTCCATCTATGGCCTTTTACAGCCTTGTTTTCTGCTTGGGAGCCGCGACGCATCTATTCTTTGATATGTTCAATAGTCCTGGAGTCCCTCTTTTCTGGCCAGTGAAAATTCGGGTACGGATAGCAAAAATCAGAACCGAGTCGCAATTCAACTCTAAAGCGGCCAATCTCCCTGAAAAAATGTTCCGTGGAGTTGTCTGCGTACTTGATGTTTTACTTGCTGTCAACATGGCTGTGGTGCTGAACGGCGGTTTCCCGGCCATATGAAAAGACACAATAACCCCACCGTGAAAGGAGGTAGGGGCATAGATTTTCTCAATACGATGCCCGAAGCCTATGACATATGAAGATAAACTGACTGTTTGCAGAATGCGACTGAACGGCTCCAATATTTCATCTATCGCCGAAGAGCTCGGATGCTCATATCAGACCATCTGCAACTTTTTGAAAAAGCTCCCGAGGGTGGACCGGCAGATTCGGTCCCATCCGAACCGGAGCAATAAGAAACTGATGGCTGTCTGCGCGGATTATCTGGCGGGTGCGTCCATCGGAAGCCTGGCGAAGACCTACCGCATGTCAGAACCGGAAGTCCTGGAGATTTTCTCCTATATTGCGGAAAAGAAGCCTATCGCCATTCGCAACTCCCAATACCCGGCGCTGACTGACTGGATGAATCTGAATGGCTACACAGTACAGTCCTTTGCGGTCTTACTGGATATACCAGCCAGTAAGTTGAGCCGCATTATCAACGGCCGGACCCACCTTCGGTATGAAACTGCTATGCAAATCAAGGATATTACCGGATTGCCGCTGCGGAAGATATATCATCATGTGCTGAATCCCAAGCAGGAAGGGAAGGAGGCTCCGCAGGTGTCGCTGGAGCCTCCCAAAAAGCAGCAGAAGGAGGCTGTCGTATGAACGGAGAGCGGGCAAAGCTCATCATAAAACTGATATTGGGCATTGCGGCTATTGCCGTGTGCTGTCTATTCATCATCTTCGTGATGCGGGCGTGTTCTGCTGGTGATGATGACCCAGATGCGAGCAACACGCCATCCATCAGCGATGATGGAGAAAATAGCAGCCCATCTGGCAACGGGAGTGGTACGGAAGTTCCCGATGATACTCTTTCTGACTACGCAGATTACGAGGACAACTCTGACTACGAGTCTCTCGGGAACTATATGAACGACCGCATCCTCACCTATGACTACGGCTCCGGCACGATATCCATTGGTGTTGACCTTGGCGTTCAGGACTACCTCTATCTCAATCCGGTTTGTTCTGAGGCTTCGGCCGAGGCAGGAAAGCAAGTCGGCTTTTTCATTACAGCCAGCAGCCCCAGGCTGGATATCAGCTATGCCGAGGGTGCTGCGGCGACAGAGGAGCTGAACGCCCAGGAGGCTAATCTGGTCATGCTCGGTCAGACCTATGACACGGCGGCCCCTGCCGGGTATAAGTCCGCTGAGAATTTTGGTGTCCGGTGGGAACGGGACACAATGGAAATCAATGAAGATGATGGCGGCACAACACTTTATATTCGGGCAGTCAATCTCAGCAGCGGTGAGCTGATTGCCATGTGCAAAGCCACCATCGTTTATGACGCGGCCACAGACACCCATCACCTGGACACCCTGACATCTTCGGATGTAGTCGATACTGGCGAAATGACCCAGGAAGAAAAATCTGTGCTGGTTCAGGACGCCATTACCTTCATGCAGGGGACGGGGAATTTCACCCCGCCCAGTGAGGCTGGCTGGACGAACGCTGCGGCTACGGCCAAGGTGGAACACGTGCCGGAGCCATATTTCACGCAGTTCTCAGATACAGAAGGTCAGCCGGTTCGGTCTTTCGATTTTCCGTATAACCGCTGTGAAATCTGGGCGGTAAACCTGCAGTTCCCAAGCGGATTTATCACTGTGTACTTTGCGCCGTACCTTCAGACACTTGGCATGGAATCCATGACGGCTCCTGGAGAGACTGACATTGACCTGCGACCCATCGGATATGATTGCCTGAATCCATTCACAGAGGATACTATCCTCTGGTAAACAATTTGGGAGGACAGATTATGCCTACGATTATTGAAAACACGCAACAGGTCAACGCCCTCAATGAGATTGAGGCGGCGCTGGCAATCATCAAGTCCATTAACACCATTATTTCTGCCGGTGATGGTGCGTTGGCCATCGTATACAAGCCGGAGAAGGGCCGTAAGGTTCAGGTGGACGTGCCGGATGCTTCCCGCGCCAAAGCAATCGGGATTCTGAGCGCCATAAAGGACCGGCTGGTCAAAGAGGTGAAGGTCAAGGCAACGAAATTCCATATCGGCCTTGATGAAGCGGACCTAGCCTGCATGAGTGATGTTCCTCAAAGCACTCCTTCAGAAGCTAACGAGCCTGTGGACGGCCAGGGAGGCGCAGAGACTATACAGGAAGATAACGAACATTCTGGTGGAGAGAATGCTTCTGGGGGACTTGAAGGCGAACTTGGTGAAGACGAATCCCTGATTTAATCAGCATATCAACTGAAGACGTAGATGTAAAAAAGGCAGACAATGCAGAACATAGCATTGTCTGTCTTTCTTTGAACCATTTGCGTGTGGGCGATGTTATATAATGTTGATAAAAAAGGGGTTTTGCTTGAATTTCTTTTTTCCTTGGCGTGTCACAATGACACTTTGACATATATCAAAAATAGTGTCTTTCAACACAAGGCTTTTGAAAATGTTAGTACCCTGTTCAAGATTTTTTGAGTTACATGCGTAAAATGTTTTGAAATTGTTTTGAATAATTTGGGGCGTGTCAAGGTTCTCTCCAATAGGAAGAGAGTGCAATTTTTCAATAAATTGCGTAGGGGATAGCAAGGCATACTGTTGGTTTGGAACCAGTATAAAGTCAAATTTCTGCTTTTTTAGTTTTCGTAAAAGGACTTCCTCTGAATAGGTTGCTGTATATGAAAAGCAGAGGGAAATAAGTGATATGAAAATAGAAAGCAGCGGGAGAATGTATTCCACGGAAATTCCTCCAGAAAAAGTCTGTGCCGCAAAAAGCGGCACAGACCTTTTTTATAGTTGGTAGTACGCCAGGAGTTGGCTCGGGTTCCTCTGGTGGTAATAGACCAGATAAGGGCAGCCCGGGAAGAACTCTCCCTTCTTGTCCCGCACCAGGAATCGGTAGTAGGTGGGAACCTCGTCGGATGTACAGAAGGAAACATAGTAGTCAGAGGATATCCTGGAAGTTTTCTGTACATTGTAGCAAAGCAGAGACAACTCTACGATTTTCCCGTCACGAAAATCTAACCGGGATGAAATCCCCATATAGATGAAGAAAGCGGAAAACGCGAGAAGAATCAAGAACTGCGGGGACATGAGGGATATGGACATAACCACTCCAAGCAGCGCAGAGACAATAGCGGCAAGATACAGCTTGATTTCCCGGTCTGCCAAGGCTGTGGGAAGTTCGATTGCAAGGAGTTTGCGCTCGTCTTCCTTCTCTTGCTCATGAACGGCAGACTTCACTTCATCGGAAATGGGGTCATCAGGCCCATCGTCTGCGACCTGATATGACTTCTTAGACGGGGAAGGCTCATGTGGGGGAGCTTCTGCAGCCTGTTTCTCGGCAGCCGCAGAAGTATCTTCCTGGTCTAAACCCGGAAAGTGGATGATTTTCGGCTCTTTATCGACCATGGTAATTACTCCTCCTGCTGTTCCTGCTGAGCCTGGGCCTGCTGTTGGGCCTCCGCCTGGGCCTGCTGGACGGCCTCCTCATTGAGGGCAATGGCCTGATTGATAGTCTCATCCAGCGCCCGGGCTTGAGAAGCAAACTCACGTTTGGCATCGGTGGTGACATCGATATCATTCGCATCATGAAGCGCATAGGAAATCGTGATGTTATTGGAATTGAAATCACCGATTTCCGTTGCAAGGGTTGAGTCGATTTTAACCCGGATATAGGCGGGTGTCAACTTCCGTTCCAGGTCGGCATCCTCCAGAAGTGCGTCTCGGATATAGTCCAAGCGTTCACCGGCCGGGATAGCCAGATAGGACGAATACTGTGGATAGATGCTTTCCTGGTCTGCGTTCCAGATGTCACAGATGATGATAGAGGTGAAAGGATATTTCTTTTCACTGGTGACGGTCGTAATCGTTCCATCCTCCTGCTGGGAGGTCTGGCTGGTGGTCTTCTTGGTCACAGTAATATCGGCCTTGGCCCCAAAATTGAGCAGGGAAGAGGCGGCTGTCGTCTCATCAAGGGGAAGCGTCACATAAGTCATCCCAGCCTGTTCATTGACCCAAGGATTTGAAGCAGGAGTGTATGTTGCACTCTCATCACCGGAGGCGATGTACCCGCCTTTCGGGATATACTTGTTGACGACCATGCCAATGAGGTTATTGACCGTATCCCACTGGTACAGGATACGTCCATTGGCCCGCAGCAGCTCATAATCTGCGGCGCTGATTTCTGCGGCCTGCACATTGTCCTCGGTAATCGTATCCCCGGGAATCATGATGTCCTTTACCTGAATGACCTGGATATTGCTGAGTGTCGGGTCAGGCTCACTCGTCTGCGGGTTTTCTCCCCCGGTGCCTTGTTGGCTTCCAGACGGTGGTGTGACCTCCGTACTGCTTGCAGGCGGTACATCCGGCGGCGCAAAGACGCGATTCACAGCGGGTGTAATGATGAAGACCATCAACAGAAGGAGAATGACTCCGATAATCACCACATGCATCCATGTCAGCGGCAATCTCTTTGATATGGGGGTGTGGAGCTTCTCCATAATGGGGCTTTCCGCACCGTCTCCTTTTTTCTTGAGAAAAGAAAACAGTCCCTTCGCCTTATCAGCGAGGGAAGTTGGTGTATCGCCGCCGTCGCTGCTGTCATCTACTGACTCATCCTCGCTGGGCCCCTCGTCTTCGGGTTCTTCCCCGTCAGGAGGCGGGGGCGGAGGGGGAGGCGTGTTGATGATTGCAAGGCGTCCATTCCATTCGCCATTGGCGTCTAAGTAATAGAAGCGTCTGGTTTTTTCGTCATATAGGCCGGTCTGCTGCAGATTTCCAATTAGAAATGTACGTTTTGGCAGGCTTTTGATTTTCTCAACATCTTCTTGCGTGAGCTTTATCGTTGTGGCATTTTCTTGCCCAGTATCGGGAGCAGCCATCTGTATCACTCCTTTCTGCCTTTATACAATAATATACCATGTAATATTAAAATGGTCAATTTCTAAGGGCTGGACTTTGCTTTAGAGAAGAAATTTCACAATAATTTCAATTTCAATAAGTCTTGATTATTGACTGATTTATTATTATGTGGTATAATCCATTCATATCAATATCATGAAATTCGATAATTTGTACCACTCCACATCATTCAATATTGCACCATCTGACAAAAATTTATGTTCATAATTAGGTAAAATATCAGAAGGGGGCGGAATCAGACGTGGCTAGAAAAGCAATTTCAACTGAGGACAAGACTGAGATGCCAAGGAGAAAAACGAAGGCAAAAGCAACGAAGCGAAAAGCGGCAAGCTCTTATAGGGAAAAGGCTCCAGTCCGGCGGGACCTTGAAACTGAAAAATTTCCTGCTGACTATGAAGATGCCCTTTATACCTATGTAAACGCCTATCTGGATTCCATAAAAGACGATACGGCACGGTATACGAAGAAAGCAGCCGCATTCGCTGATTACCAAGAGAGACGCAGCACAGTTCCGGTCGGCGGCGGACATGCGAAGACAAGAACTTTGAAAGTGGACTTTAGCGATGACGGTCTAGTCCCTCTCATGGAAATTGCTGACCTCAATTACTGCGATTTGTTCGATATTGTATTTGCCTCGTTGATAAAAGAGAAAAGAGAGTCTGCCGGGTACAGTGTGGTCCAGTCCCGCCAAATGACACCGGACAAGGAAGAACTCCAGCACATTTGCGATTTTCTCGCCGACGAGGAATTCAAGCGGCTTCAAAAACTGGCCTTTGAAATGTCGCCTGCCTTCTGGAATACGCCTCAAGCTCTGAAATGGACTCCAACAGAGAGGACCTGGACAATCGCAGAACGAAAACTGCCTGCCCGCGCTAGGGGGCCGATGCTTCCAATCGAATTGAAGACTCCCGGCCTTGAAAAGGCGCTACGTGACAACCATCATGGAACAAGAATTCCTATTGAGGATATCCCAGCGATTGCGGAATACTTTCATGTATCCATCCATTGGCTTGTTATGGGTTCTGATAAAATAGCGGCCACAGCCAAAAAGCCAAGAACAGAAAGTGTATTAACGGCTTACTGCTTTATGTCAGAGGCAGCGAAAAAAGACTTTTTGGCAACGGCAAGGTTTATCGCCGAAAAATCCAGTGCAGGGAAGGAGGCGTGAGGAATGGAGACTGAAAAGACTCCCCAATTTACCATAATTATAGCCGATAAGCCAGAAGAGGAAGCTCTGGCTAGTATTGATTCTTCAAGTTCAAGCAAAGCAGCGAAGAAACAGGCTGAAGCAAAACATGCGGCAGAGGTTCAAGACAGGGTTAAATCCATCAAGGCTGGGCAGGAAAAAGTATATCCAGTTGATGTCCAGTCTCTATATGCGGAGCCCAATCCAACTCTTCGCACAAAACTCATCGCTACGGTTCTTGATGCCTGTAGAGGCGAGATTATGCAGCGAACAGATGCTGTTATCAAAGAAAAATACGGTCGCTCCCGGTGTGCAATAGCGGAAGACTGCGGAATGGACCAGACGGCGCTTGCCCGAACTTTAAATCGCAGGTTTTATCTGCCGATGGATTCTTGCGAGAAGTTCTGCTATAAGTACCTGAATAAAAGCATCCACGAACTGTTCTTTGGATTTCCAAAGGCAACGCCCCTTCCACGGCACTTAAATTTTCTCGGCCAGGAGCTGGACAGGCTGAATGGTTCAGGCAGCGACGGCGCGTACGAACTGTGCTCTTTGTATATGCTCTGCAAAGAAATCTTTGACAGGGATGAAGATAAATTCCAGGGTTCATTGAATGCTCCTGTTGTGGAGGGAGCAGCCTTTGCCATTTGCAGAGAGCGTCTCTATGAAATCGCGGATGGAGTATTCAGCATCCCGGAAGAAGGCGCTGGGCGTGTCCTATCGTCCAATGTCCGCGCCTGGATACGGAAAATACAGTACAGTGAGGAAGCAAATGGTACGACGTTTGCCATCATGCACTTGGCGATAGAGTATCAAACGACCATGGATTATCTGTTGGTCAGGAACTATGTTCAGGTGGGCGATATCTGCTATCGTGACGAAGACGGCAGCGAAGTCATCATCAAAGACCGCTATGCGAGGGACATCTTTGGAATGATTTTACAGATGTCCGAAAAAGCCAGAACTGAATTTATCCGTCAGGCGTGGTATCGCCTGCTTTTTAAATAGATAGCATCCCTTCTTTCCCTGCTCTGCTGAAACACAGAGCAGGGATTTTGCACGCACACTGCTCACGGTACTTAGGTGCTTAAACACTTAGGTGCCTAAGTTCTTGAGTGCTCTTTGAGGATTCTTGTTCGGCCTGCTCAATTTGACTTACTTTCCAGCGCGTGGTAGCATAGTTCTATAAAACAAGGAAGTATCTTAATTTAATTATACATTTTCATCGGTATTACAAGGCAGTTGTTCTGGATTTCCAGAGCGGCTGCCTTTTTATATATACACAAACTTTTAAAGATGCCCGTAAGAACATAAGACCCTGTACGAATCCAGGGCAGGCGGGCGAAAGGAGTAAGTATTATGTACGACTATGACTATTTCACAAAACGGATGGGTTATGTTATTGATGACGTACCCCTCGGCTCCAGAGAAGCAGCTTATGACTATCTGGTCACGAAATGCGGAATGGATGACACGGAAGCGGAGTCCTTCCTGCATCGCATCCGCAGTGAGTACTTGGCAAGGGTCCGGGCTGCGAAAAAGGCGTTGAAGGAGGTGCGTGGATAATGGCGACCCATGCCTTGAATGTTCAGGCTGCGAGTTGGAATTCCGACCTTTTCCCGGCGGAAATCTCTACGTGGAGTTCGACTCTGAATGACCCAAACTCGCTGTCTCCTCTTAGAATGAGTCCAAACGGCACAGTAACAGGCGCACAACGCACTATTCTGAGCGTCGACGCAGCACGGGCCATCATCGCTTACATCAAAAGAGGCGACGCTGATATGGCCCTTGTGGACACGGGGAACGGCATGACCTACTCGGCGGAAAAGACCCTGCCGGATGGGACAACACTCGTTGCAACAGTGAATCGGCCGTCATTCCAAAGCAACACTTTAAATCTCAGGGCCTCTATCGTAACGGCAGCGGGTGCGTATACCCCAATCCCGCCTCTTTCCAGGAACTCTACTGTCGATTTATCCCCCGTCTTTCTATGCCTGCTGGCGCACGCAATCGAGTCCTATCAAACCGTTTCAGAAGATATCGATTTGCTTGCAGCACACTATGCAACGACAGGAAAGTTTGACGGTGCGGCTGTCAACTTCCGCAGAATTGCGGATTCGCTGGTATTCATTCTAAATGAAAAACTCTTTGACGTCGCAGTCCCCGGGAGCAATATCGATATGCTGGCACAGCAGTCCGTAACGATGGGCAGTTTGAACGGAGTCACTATTTGTGGGACTCCTAACATTCTGGCTGGAATCAATGGAGTGAAACGGGCAACTGCAAGAACAATGACTTTTGCAGAGGCGAAGGCAAAATTCAAGTCTTTTGCTCAGAAGCATGAGTGGAGCGATGAAGAACGGGCACTTATCCCGGTGTTTCCCGAGGACTACAAGGTTCCTCAGGAAGCAATCAAAATCGCGGACCTCTATGTGGCTACGCGAAACAGCCGTAGGCCCATGAACAACTTCATGTGGCGTGGCGTTACCTCCTATGGTAAATCCAGCGGTGTGGAGCTGATGGCGGCATTCCTTGAAATCCCGCTCCTGCGGATGACCTGTTCGACCTCGATGGAGACCCAGGACTTCCTGTCAAACTTTGTCCCGGACAATGGCCCTCAAGGAAGCATGGCAGGGGAGCTGCCGTCCTTCACGGAGATTTCCGCAGACCCGGCTACCGCATACCAGATGCTGACCGGCATTGAGGATGATAATGCGACCTGCGATATGTGCCTGAAGGCATATGCAGAAGCCGCTGTCGCCCGGGCTGGGAATGGGTCTGCCCGATTCAAGCATGTAGAGAGCAATTTCGTTAAGGCTCTGACCCGTGGCTATATCGTGGAAATCCAGGAAATCAGCCGAATCAAAGACGCCGGTGTGCTGGTCGGACTCAATGAGTATGACCGGCCAGGCGCGATTATCCCCCTGGTGGACGGCTCCTTTAAGCGCCGCCACCCGGATGCGATGGTCGTGTACACCGATAACGTCGGCTATGCATCCTGCCGGGCGATTGACCCGTCAGTCCTGCGCCGGATGTCCATTATCATCGACTCCTACGACATGCCGCGAGAGGACGTTATTGCCCGCGTGCTCTACAATACGGATTTCCCTGACAGCTCGATGCTTGACCAAATGTACGACGTCTGGTCCGCAATCCAGGAATACTGCCAGGAGCACGACATCTCTGATGGTACTGTCTCGGTGACAGAACTGGAGATGTGGGCGCTCGCCGTGAAAGTGGATAACATGAGCAACATCAAGGATTACTGCCGTGACTGCGTTGTTGCAAAAGCGACCTCAGACCGGCAGGAGCAGGAAGCAATTATGGCGGATGTTGTGGATATCCGTCTGAGTTAAGTTACAAGCGGAGCCTGAAGTTTCAGGCTCCGCTTTCTGAAAGGAGTGCAATATGCCAAAAAGAGATATTGCGGCTCGGCTACGTCAGATGACGGCCGAGCAGTGTGCCACCCTGGACCCGCAGGAGATATTTACCTCTCCCGAGTTTGCAGAACACCTGCAGGGCCTGGTGAATGAGACCATGAAGATTGGAGGCAAGGCGACTAGCGAAATCTCCGTCAATGTGGTTACTACGCCGAACTCTCCACCTGGTTGGACAGACGGCAACGACATCTATGTCAATACCATCAATTCCGTATCCAGCCACTACACCTTGCCTTTGGAACAGTTTATCACACTTCGTGGCATCTGCTTCCATGAGTGCAGTCATGTACTCTACTTGGACTTCAACGAGGAGAAAAAGGCGCTGAAGTCTATTGGAGATGGCAAATTGTATGGCGAACTTCTTGTCCCACAGACTGCGGAAGATGATTTGATGATGCACGAAATGGAGGATGCCTTGGCTGACCCTCTGTACCGTCCTATCTTCCAGCAGGTCTTTTCTGACGTCACTAATACGATAGACGACCCCCATGATGAGGGGAAAATCATCCGTCGGTTTGGCGGCATCGTGGAACAGGGCATTGTCTTGGCCCGCGAGTCCCTGCTTCGTTCCTTCGATTATGCGGAGAACATCGTCGCAGGAAAGGGCTCAGACCTGGAAAAAATATATAGCCTTATGCTGGAGTACGCCCGGTTTGAAACCATCATGATGCGGGACCAGGACGCCTGCTTGAAAACTCAGCCGCTGGTCCAGTGCGTTGTCTCCCTGGCCAAGCCGATTGCCACCGCCCGTTGGACGGATGACATGAAGGTGCGGTTCGCGCAAATCAATGAGATTATGCTGAAGCTCTGGCCCTATATTAAGGCTGAGTTGGAAAAGCAGAAACAGCAAAAGAAACAGGAGAAGCAAAATCAACAGGGGGACGATGATTCTAAGAATCCGCAGGGCAATCAGTCTGGAGGCAATTCCACGCAGGAAGCGGTACAGAATATTTTGGACCAACTCCAGAAGGTATCCCAAAATCAGAACGTCTCTGCTCACCCGAACCGGCGCACTTCCTCCACGGAAGCTGTCAAGAATCGGCAGGCCGCTCGGGCTGGGAAGCAACCAGCCAGTGGGGAGAAGACCCGTCCAGTGAATCAGGACAGTGCAATGAAGTCTGCCCAGGCCGCCTTGGACGCTGTTGCGAAGAAAGTCGCAGAACGGATTGCGGCGGCAGCCATGGAGCGGGACTTGACATCAAACCTGATGATGGAGATAGACCAGACCGCTATCGGCTCCAGTCACAGCGGCAAAATATGTGCAAAGCGTGATTTAGAGGTAGATGCCAGTGACATCAAGTTGTACGAGAGGCAGATGGAGGATGTAAAGGCATACTCCAAGAGGCTCCAGAGACGGATGTCTGATGCTCTGCGTGACCTGCAGGAAGGTGGGGTGGCCCATCACAAGCAGTTTGGCAACCGTATCGAGGCCCAATATGCCTACCGCCCGGACCAGAAGTTCTATGCGAACAAAAAACTGCCGCAGGACTGGCCCTCTATGGCAATCTCCATCCTGGTAGACCTCTCCACCTCCATGCGAGGGGAGCGGCTGAACTCTGCAATGAAGGCAACGATGCTGCTCTATGACTTCGCCACCGGCTTAGGTATTCCTGTATTTGTAGCTGGACACAATGCCGTGTTTGGTCAGGTCAACTATCAAATCATGGCGGACTTTGAGAAGGTGAGTGAGAACGATAAGTACCGGCTTGCGCACATGTACCTGAGCGGGTGCAATCGGGACGGAGCGGCCATTGAGGTCTCTTCGTCGCTATTGGCTAAACGGAGCGAAGATGTCAAACTCCTGTTCATTATCTCGGACGGGCAGCCTAACGATGGAAACTATAAGGGAGAAACCGCCAAGAAGGATATCCAGGACATCCTGACCAAGTACCGCCGCAAGGGTATTACGACCTTTGCCACGGCAATCGGGTCAGACAAGGATAAAATCAAAGCAATCTATGGGGACGGGTATCTGGACATCACAGATTTGACTCAATTCCCCAAGCAACTGACCAACATGGTCGTGAAGCGCATCATGCGCTATTGAACATGCAAAGAGGCTCGTACCGCTATGCGGTGCGGGCCTCTTCATTTAGGCACTTAGGTGAGTAGGTGCTTAGACACTTAAGCACCTAGTGAAAATGGAGTGACCAGTAGAAGAATACCTACCATCTCGCAAAATTGACCAATAAATTTTAACGTGGTACAATAATCCTATCAAATAAGGGAGTATCTCATTCACAAAACATCTAAATCATCGAAGATTCAAGACAGCTTTCCTAATTACATGGAGGGCTGTCTTTTTATATATATGCCACATCTCAAAAAGGAGGAATTTGAATGGTCAACACCATCATTGCCAAGACGAACGGCAAGGATAAAGTCATTGACTTTCGAGATTGCCTGAACTTGGCAAACAAGGATGACTATGCAATGATGCATGGCATCGGAGGGAAAGAGCACGCCCGGACATCAGTCATCAAGCTGACTATCTGCGATTACACGGCGGGGAAGGGGGAACTGTCCAAGACGGTTTCTGCCAATATCTCACCCGCCACATGCGAGAAATTGTTTGAGGTCTGCAAGCGAAACATTGGGACGCTCGTTGTCGATGACAATGTGGCTCCCTTGGTTGAGCAAAGGTCCCACAACAAGAAGCAGAATAAGATTGCGGATATGCAGTTTGAAGTGCTTCAGCACGTTCTGAAACTCACGAAGGCAATCTATAAGGCGGCGAATCAGAAGCAGATGCCTGGCGTGGAAGTCATTGCGAACTCGCTGATTTCCATGCTCTCGCAGGCAAAAGACCATGTTTTGGCTCAGGAGGAAGACCCGCCCAGACCGGCCGCGTTTGGAATTCCGTGCCACTGTGACATCAACTATGTTCAGGACCGGGTTCATGCCAGCAAAGCCGGAGCGGATGGGTATGCCCCGGTCCAGCGGCTCACGATTGCCCATCATACCTACCGGCAGGATGGCAAACAGAGCATGTATCCCTGGATGGTCAAGGTGGTAAACGGGAATGCCTTTGTGAAGGTCAGTGACATTGGGGCCACGACCTTCGACCCCAAGACACTCCGTGATACGACTGAGGCATTCATCATGATTTCAGACGACGATATGTTTCGTTGCATGAACAGCGTATTGCATTATATCGACGCCTGGGAAAAGTTGGCCTGTATCCCGCTTATCAAGGAGGGCTTGAAGAAGCGGCAGGCGGAGTATGAAGCGTATAAGCAGAGTCAGCAGGAAGGAGTGTAAAAACTAATGGAACTGGATGAAGTCAAGAAACTGAACATTTTTGAGCGGGTGGCCCTCATTACAGCCGAAATCGGCTCTGTGACAAAAGACCTCAAGGTCGGTGAGGGGGAGAAGTCCTACCAGGCGACCAGTGAAGGAAGTGTCCTGTCGGCGGTGAAGCCGTTGGAAGAGAAGTACCGTGTCTTTTCCTATGCAGTGACCCGTGAGAAGGAGACACAAATCATTGAGAAGGAATATACCTGGAACGGACAGCAGCGGAAAATCCGCCTGGTCAAGGTTGACATCACGGCCACTTATCGATTTGTGAACATCGATAACCCGAAGGAATACATCGAGACCATTTCCTACGGCACTGGCCTGGATACCGGCGACAAGGCGGCCGGGAAGGCGATGACCTATGCGGATAAGTATGCCCTGATGAAGATGTACAAAATTTCGACCGGCAACGCAAATGACCCGGATTCCTACAGTTCGCCCGATGATGGGTACATTTTCGGCCAGTTTGCGGACTATCCGAGTGAGGATAACCCGCTGGACTATTCGCCGAGAGAGGAACCAAAAGCAGAGCAAAGTGCTCAAAACGCCAATCCTGAAGGGGGCCGCATGAGCCTTGATGAGGCCAAAGCAGTCATTCTCCCGATTGGTGAGCATAAGGGCCACACCATGGGTGAAGTTCTTGCTATCAAGCCGGGACTCATCGATTTCTATGCCAGCCAGAAATTCAATTCCGGCAAGTATCCGTATTTAAAGGAAGCGGCTCAGGTCATTCTTGAGAACCAAGGTGCTTAAGCACCAAAAGAAAGGAGGCAGCCTCGGCGATGTACAGCCAGCCCAAAATTGACATCCGCGAGGTTGTCAACCTACTGGGGCTTAAAGTTGACCCAAAGTGCTCCATAAACTCTGATACGTTCAATGTACAATGTCCTTTTTGCCGCGACAAAAAGTATCACATGAATATCAACGCGGAGAAGAACGTGTATTCATGTGTGCTTTGCAGTAAAGAGAAGGGACAGGGTGCTTTGGACCTATACAGCAGAGTTGTGCATGGAGAACGATGTATCAAGGGGCAAAATTCCAAGAAAATCTTCATGGAACTCTGTGATGCTTTGCACCTCGGAGGACCATCAGAGCGCAAGACAGAGATAAAAGAGCGGCCATCGCTACCGACAATCCTTCGGGCAGACGATGATACGGTAGGGAAGACCTATGCGGCGCTTCTTGCTTTTGAGCCACTTGCTCTTACAGAGCAGCATCGGGAGAACTTGAAGCGGCGCGGGTTTTCAGATGAGACGATTGACCGGAATGAGTACCGCTCCTTGGGTCAGAGCTATGACTGGCTCAGCGAGCACTCAGACTGCAGAAGTCTCTATCGCAGGCTCAGACCAACTATTAAGGAGAATAAAAAATTAAGACATAAAAGGGAGGATGAAATTGTCGCTGGTCTGGCTTTGGCACAGCATTTACTCAAGCTCGGATGTACCCTAACAGGAGTTCCAGGTTTTTATAAAATCGGTGACTCCTGGAGTTTCAACATCACGCCCGGAATGCTTGTACCGACCCGAAACATGAATGGTCAGGTCGTTGCCCTACAAGTCCGGCGGGATAAACCGGAGGATTGGGAGACGAAGAACAAAGACCGCAAGTTTCTGCGGTATATGACCGTTTCCTCAAAAGGACTGCCTGACGGCGTGACTGAGGGAATCAGCCGAGCGCACTTTCCCCTGGCGAATCCACCTCTTTCCAAGGACGTACATGTGTGTGTCACAGAGGGGCCACTGAAGGCAGACGCCGCAAGCGAACTGCTGGGGACCGATGCCAAGGTGTTTTTCATTGCGCTCCATGGAACCATGAACACTAAGGAACTACCTGATTTCTTTAAACTGTGCAAGAAAAAAGGTGTAGAGCGCATTGAAAATGCGTTCGATATGGACAAGACCACGAATTGCCATGTTGCTGAGGCCGGGAAAGGCGTCTGGAAAAAGGCAAAAGCCGCTGGACTCTCCGTCGCGGTGCGCTGTTGGGATGAGGACTTCGCAAAGAAGAAATATCGTGAGTTGGGCATCCTGTGTGCAAATCACGACATCTTTGTACCGACTTCTCTCAACGTTTTCGTCGACGTCGCGGCCATGGCAAGAGCGCTGGAAGCCGCAGGTGTGGAGCATAGTGTTGAGACCCTGCCAGATGGAACAGAGGTCAAACACTACTGGGACGATGCTACCAAAGGCATTGATGATTACCTGCTTACACAAAAGCAGCAAAAGACTAACTCCTAAGAGCAGGACCCTATTATGGGTCCTGCTCTTTTATTTTCTCAAATCATAAAATTGACTAATAAAATGCTAAATGGTAAAATATTAAACGAAGAAGCAGAGCGCGTCGCGCTTCTGAACTCACAGCGTCGAGAGGCGTACTCCACAGTCCGTCTTTTGGCGGGTGCCAGCATTATGTGGGTAGTGTGAGTACCCGCCCGACGGACTGTAAGTTACTTTGACGCGGGAAAGGATGTGTGTTAGAAATGCCCACCGGCCTGATGATTCCGCAAATCGGCAGTCTGACACAGAAGCAGAAGAGGGTCATTATCCTGCTGTGCTTCGCCACAGTAGTTCTGTTTCTGCTGATGATGCCTGCTTTTGCACAGAGCACGACTACTACGATTGAGACCGAAATCAAGAAGGGTACTCAGAGCATTTATGACCTGTTCAAGGCAATCCTTGCCCCTATTGCAGTTGTCATGGTGGTCTGGAATGTCTACAAGGCTCTCTTCCTTGGTGACAAGGGTATGGAGTCCGCAAAGAAAGGCGTCCTGATTATCCTTTGCATCGTGGCGGTCGTGTACCTTGCCCCCGTTATCGTTACGACTGTTCGGGATTGGTTCTCCGGCATTGGCGACCAGGGTGTGTTCACCACTGGCACAGGCACAGGAACAGGTACAGGTACTACGCATTAAGTACCTAAGAAGCGTCATTATTCGGTTCCAGTCACAAAAGGGAGCTGGCCGTCCGGCCCACACCGGATTGGCCATGCCCCTTTTTTGTTGGCCTATGGGGCAGGGACAGTCTGCTCCATAGGCGAGCAATTATTGACCATTTTATTTGAAAAGAGGTGACTTCTATTATGCAGAGGAGCCTATCAGGAGGGGAACGGAAGCGCTGGATGATTTTTTGCTTTGTAAGCTGTGCAATTATGATTGCCTGCCTGACGTCTCCAGCTTTTGCGAGCAATGTATGGTCTGGTACACACGCCAATGATAGCTGGGATTTGACGGGTTTTTTGGACCGGATTATGGATGTCTACAACTTAATCAAAGCAATTTGCGCTCCCCTGGCTGTTTGTTCTATTGCTGGTGGTGGATTTGAAGTTTTGTTTGGAAATGAGCAGGAGCAGTCAAAAGGAATGGCTCGCATTAAGTATACACTCATGGCTGTGGCTGCTATCTTTCTTCTCCCGGCTGTCATCAATATTGGCTACGATTTGGCAAAGAACTTCATGTGGGACCCCAATAATCCAGACTACGTTCCGTGATGAAGAAAGGAGGTAGATTGTTTTATGATAGAAACCATCCTGAGTTGGATTCTCACAGCAGTTGGGGAAGGGCTCGAAGCCATGATGGATTATCTGTTTGGGCTTCTTGACCTTAGTCTCAGCACAATAGTCAGTTATTTCCCATTCCTTGTTGCAGCATATCAAGTTCTGCAAGCCTGTGCTCTTGGCCTAATCCTGGCGATTGCGGGATGGAATTTGGTTAAATTCTTCGGTGGGCGGCTTGCAAATGTACAAGATACTCCGATACAAATACTGATTCGAAGTGGCATCGCAGCCGTGCTGGTCTTTAGCGGAGGATATCTCCTGACTGCCATTGTAGACATAGCAAAGCAACCATATGATGCCTTGCGGAGTATGGATGCGGTTGGACAGCAACTGGCCCCACCGGCCCTTGGTGCATCTGACTTTGTAGCGCTTGGTGTGGGGCCTGCAGCAACACTGCTGATTGCTCTGATTTTTTCGATACTGATAGCATGGAACCTCATCAAGCTCTTTATTGAGATTGTGGAGCGATACCTCTTGGTTGGAGTGCTGGCATATACATCCCCAATTTTCTATCCATTTTTGTGCTCAACTTCGATGTCCCAGGTCTTTTCGAAGTTTATAGGGATGTTCGTTGGGCAATGTGCGATGATGACGGTATCCGTTCTATTCACAAATCTCATTTGCTCTATATTTTCTGTCTCTGATTCAGACCCAGACGCCATTTTAAAGTTACTCTTTGGCCTTGCCATGTGTAAGGTCGCTCAACGAGCAGACGCTTACCTCCAACAACTAGGAATTGGTGTCGCAACGACGGGAGGAAACCTGCTGGGCGATGTCGTCTCCCTTGGTTTGATGGCCAGCCGTGGACTTCGTGATGGATTTACCGGCGGCGGAAGCGGCGGCGAGTCTGGTGGCAGTAACAGCCGGAAGACAGTGCTGGGTTCTAAAGCAGGTGGCTTTGGCGGCATAGCTGGGTTCGCTGCAGGCAGTTACAAAGCATATAAGGATGGAGCGACTGGCGCTGACATCTTTAAGCAAGGAGCCAAGACTGCTCACGAGAATGGCGTTAGCTCAATGAATCCTTTCCGCTTTGTCAGAAATGCGCAACAGGCCCGTCGGGAGAATATTGCCAGAGCTTCCGTTGAGAATGAAACCAAATTCAATGAGCGCTCTAAATACTGGAATGACCAGCATAAGCGTTCTTCCACCACTGGTGGCGCAGTCTCCACGAAGAACTACGCAGATTTGGCCAAGGGCGCAGGTATGACCGACCAGCAATACTGGCGCACGATGTATAAGATGAACGGTGCTGGCAGCGCAGTAGTGGCTCCGTCCAGTGACGGGAAAGGGCAGTCTGGAGCCTTTGAACTTGATAATGCTTCGCAGGCTGCTGGTATGATGGTCTCTGACATCAATTACCAAGGGAAAGGAGCGAATGTGGGCGAACCCCTGGAAGGGAAGACCATGCTGACCGGCCCAGACCAGGTTGTAGCAGCCCACATCAGAGAGAACTATCAGAAGGCCCAAACTGGTCTAGTGGATGGCAAAGGCAATGTGGATGAAGAGGCTACCAGTTCTTATCAGGACGCCATGGTCAACACGATTCAGTATGGCGCTCCTGTGGTAGCCGAAGACGTTCTCTTTGGAAGCGATAAAACGCTTGAAGGGAATGATGCGGTCGGGCAGGCCGCTATCAAAGCCACGTTTGGCGATAAAATCGTTCCTGAGTCAGAAAAAGGACTCCAGAACATCAAGGCCGAAACTGCGCCTGTTGTCAAAAACAGTGACGGTCAGATTATCTCCGGCGGCGGTCGCACCATTACCGCCACCTATGAAACTCCTGTCTATGACAAATCTGGCGCGGTTCAGAAAGTTGTGGAGAACGGTGTTGAGAAAAATAAGACCACGACCCACCAAATGGTTATCATGGACGACGTGGCCTATTCTCAGATGGACCAGAGCGAGCAGTGGAAGATGCAGGCTGTCCAGTCCGAGGGTGGTGGAACCTACTATGTCCGGCGTGCAGAGGTTTCACAGTATGATGTCAAAAAGGACGATTCGGGTGGTTCTTCGACAGAGCGGGATACTGGTGCTTCGCAACCTGGAAGCCGACGCCAGAACAGTCCTTTTGGTAAGCGGCCTAGCAAACGCACCTTTAGACGTACCAACAATCAAGAAACAGAGTAAAGTTCAATGCATAAACGGGGTGCCTGTGTATAGGCACCCCGTTTTATTGATTATTTTATTGATAAATGGTATAATATTGTAGCTTTATTAGCTGAATATTTCTCAAAGGAGGTTGTAGATGTGGCTGACAGCAATCAGGAAAACACACTTGAATCTGCGCAAAGAGATATCTCGAATGCAGTCAAGATGGGCGCAAATGCGGCAAAGACGGCAAAGACTGTCGGCAAAGTCGCCGCCCAAGCGGCGTCTGGGAATGTTGCCGGAGCAGCCGTTACTTTGTTGAAAGACCCACAAACCTTGAAGAAGATTCTCATAATCGCATTACTTCCTGTTTTCTTCATTGTGTGTCTTGGGGTTTTCTTTCTGTACGCCTTGCCAACCGCAATTTTCGAGGCAGTTACCTCTTACTTCCAGAGCGTTGGTGAAGAATGGGAAGAAGGCGTATACAGTGCGGAAGGCGGAATTATCCTTGCAGGAATCTTTGAGACAATAAAGGCAGGAGGGCGAATAATTGGGGATGCGGTAGGAGGCGCACTGGATTTCGTAAAAGGACTCTGGGACGGCCTGACATCCTGGTTTACCTCCGATAGTTCGAGCGATGATGGAAGCGGAGCCCGCGTCGACGACGGGACAGAGACTATCACCGAAGATGGTACTGAAATCTATGTTACCCATGAAGAAGCAGCGGAAAAAGAGACGCTTCTGAACAAGATTGAATCATGTCAAAAGAAAATTGAAGTGCGAGCAGACCAAATAAAGCAGGCAATCATGGACCAGCATTCAGCGATTGACCAGGTTTTCCGAAGCAGGTTTGCTGGTACATACGATGTCTGGGACGGAACGACCATCAATGTTGTGTACAATGATGTCTCCCAGGCTGAGGCTATTCGGCTGTTATCAGCCTTTACGGTTATCCACGGAGCCTCGCTTGAGGACATGAATCTTTCGGACTTCTTGAAGTGGCTCGGCTATTATCGTGAATTTTCTGGTTCGAACACAGAATTCAATCTCGGCGGCGACAGCATTGGAGTCACAGCCAAGGTCAAGACCTGGTGCGGAACCTTTATGCCTCAGTATCTCCAAGAACAAATGGAGCAGGACATTGAGGCTAAGGAGCGTGAAATTGCCGAGAATGGCGGGGATGAAAGCCAGATGGAGGCTGCCCGCAAGTCTATCAAAACCAGTTATGAACAGTACCAGGGGCCTGCTGCAGATTTGCTCTTGGTCGTGGACTGTCCGAACTTCGAGGATGTCCAGCCCATTTACCGGACGGAAATTGCTGAAGATGGAAGCATAATCATCCATTGCTCCGTATCCTTCTCTGTTGCCATCAAGACCCGGTCTGTGGACACTCTTTCTACGGAGATTATTGGATTCTGGGATAAAGACCTGGAAGGCGCTATGGCTGACGGGCAAGTCGCCGACCAAGCTGATGCAGACGATGATGCGCTCGAACCGGCAGCTTAAGTTGGCCGCGCTATGCTAAGGAGATGATGCAGTTTTGAGACAGAAAATGAGGCGAAAAATCAGCTCCATTCTAGTGGCACTGATGCTGATGTTCTGCCTGCCAACGACCGCATATGCGGCGATTTCTCCGCATGGTGTAGAGGATGCCTTCAACCCGGAGTGGAGCGAGTCTGCGGATTCTTACGCTGACTCCTTTGGGTGGAACACCGACAATATTATGTCCTTCCAGTGGACTGACGAAGACGGGGACTCCTACGAACGGCAGACTGGATGGCAGCAGGATTTCTACGAGAATAATGTCCTGACTACCATGCAGTACCTTGGCATCAATGATGGAGGTATAGGAGGCGTTGGAGGTACAGGGGGCTCCGGCGGTAATATTGTCGCCGTCGCTCTGGGAGAACTCGGCAAAGAGGATTCTCTGGAAGTTCCACCTGGCTCCAATAAATGCAAGTACAATGACTGGTACTGGGGTGAAGGTTCTGCCCAGGAGTGGTGTGCGGCGTTTGTATGCTGGTGCGCGAACGAATGTGGGTATCTGGGCAGTATCATACCGAAAACCGCCAGTTGTTCAACTATGTTTGACCTGCTGACGAATGACTACGGTTATTCCTATTATCCAGTCCTGTCCACAACACCCTTCGGAGGTTCCTCCTACACACCCGTGCCAGGCGACCTGATGTTTTTCTCACAAACAGGAGACCTGAGCCTCTACAAGCCATTTGAACATATCGGAATCATCGTCGAGGTAGAGGAAAACGGCTGGTACACCGTCGAGGGCAATACGACCGGCGGCGGTCAAATTCCTGGCGGTGGTGTTGCAAAGAACCATTTTACATCCTCCACGACCCAAGCTCGTGTCCGCAACGGATATGTCGTCCATGTAGAGTATCCTGGTCTTGTCGGCAGCGATAATATTGAGCAGGCTTATAACTTCCTGACTGGCGTCATGGAATTTAATTCTGCGGCCGCCTGTGGCATCCTGGCCAATATGAATGCTGAGTCCACCGGGCTTGTACCTGACCAGGAGGAAATCGGCGGCGGCGGTGGCTACGGCATCTGTCAGTGGACCGATACCCGCAGGGATGACCTCGTAGAGTGGTGTGAGAACAACGGTTATGACTATACGACCTTGGAGGGACAACTTTGGTTCTTCCGCTACGAAATCGCGGCAATTACCCCCGGCCTCGTCTCGACATTGAAGTCTATTCCCAATACAGCAGAAGGCGCTTATGACGCGGCCGTAGCAGTCTGTTTGCAATATGAAAGTCCGCAGAATGAGGAATCAGCGGCAATCGTCCGTGGGCAATCAGCCAAGTCAGATTTCTGGCCAACCTATGGAAACCGAGAACCTGAAACGTAAGGAAAGTGGGTGAAATTTCATGACAGAACAGCAAAAGAAAATGATAGGAAAGCTGGGCATTGCACTTGTGATATGCATTGCGGCGAGCCTGTACATCTGCGGCATTTTTGAGGGCATCCAATCTTTACAGCCAACGCTGAATCCTGCAACCATGCTGGCGCGATTCGTCACAGACGGGTTCCCGCTATCCAGCTTCCTGTGGACATTCTTCCTGACCTTCATCATCAGCGTCCTCCTCATGGCCCGGTCTTATTCCAACCTGTCTACTTATGATAAGATGGGCCGACTCTTCAAAATGACGAAGGGTACGAAGACCTATGGTGAGGCCCATTTTGAGGACCCGGAAGAGTATAAGACAGTGGCTGTCGTCCAGAGGGAGGAAGATTCGGTCGGCACGATTCTGGGGCAGCTTGATGAAAGTGGGAAATACCCAATCGTGTTCCGGGAGGATAAGGAGAACCGCCTAAACCGCCACATTGCCATCGTAGGTGCCTCCGGTTCCGGTAAGACCTATACCTTCTCCAAAAACTATGTGTTCCAGGCCGTGAAGCGCCGCGAGTCGGTCATCCTTACGGACCCGGATGGCGGCCTGTTTGCGGATATGGCAGGCTATTTTGAGGACCGAGGCTATATTGTCCGGCGGTTCGACCTGGCCAATCTGGACAAGAGTGACGGCTGGAACTGCATGAAAATCCTCACTAACGACCTGGACCGTATCGAGGAAAACGCGGAGATTTTTTCTGAAATCATCATCTCCAATATTTCCGGCCCAGCCTCCAAGAGTATGCCGATTTTCAAAGACGGCCCGAAGTCTTTGCTTAAGGCCCTGCTTCTCCGTGTGGCGCTCGGCCATGACTTCAAGCCGGAAGAAAAGAACATCGGGTCAGTTTACCAACTGCTTCAAAATCCGCTGGGTGAGGAATTTCTGGACTCGATGTTTGACGCGGATACCTTGACACCAGAAGAGAAGCCTTGCCTGGGTCCATATCTGTCGTTTAAGCAGGCGTCCCCCAACCTCCGGGGCAACCTGATGGTGAACCTGGCGGCCAACTTGAATGTGCTGCAGACAAAAAAGGTTCGGACCGTCCTATCCACAGACTGCATCGACCTATCTCTTCCAGGCAAGCAGCCCTGCGCTTATTTCTGCATCTTCCCGGACAGCCATTCAACTTATAAGTTCATCGTATCCCTGTTTTTCTCCATGTTATTTGTGACGCTCACAAATGACGCTGACGCCCGCCGTTCGAGAAAACTGGACACTCCGGTAGACTTCCTGCTGGATGAGTTCCCATCCATCGGCGTGATACCTGACTTCGCCAAAAAGATGGCCACTATCCGAAAGCGTATGATGAATGTCTGCATGATTTTCCAGGATATCACTCAGCTTCGTCAGAACTATTTGGACTCCTGGACGACCGTTTTAGGAAACTGCGCTACCTTTATTGACCTGGGCATCAATGACGCGGATAGTGCCGATTTGGTCACAAAGCGAATCGGTGATACAACTGTGCAAGTCGAAACGGTGAAGCATAACCCGATGGAGATAATTTTCAATAACCAGAATATTTTCCATCAGCGAAATACTGGTGAAGGTAAGCGGGCGCTGGTCAGTTTCTCTGAATTGTTCAGCGGTATGAAGGAAAATGACAGTATTATCATGTTCCAGTACCATAACCCTATCCTGGCGAAAAAGTATCCCTATGTCCTGCATTCCGAGGCTAAATATCTTCGGCCTATCTACCCTGATGAAATTCCTTCGATAGACGACGAGGAGGGGAGGGCGGCCTACTATGCAGAGCAGGAGCGCATCTATAAGGACTTTATGGCCAAACACCCGCATATCAACGAAATCGACCGTACCTATCAAGGGCGTTGCGAGTCTGTTGCAGTTAAGAGTGTATGGGAGGAAGGTTCTGATGCCATAAAAGCCTTTGCGAAAGAAGTCAAAAATAAGCCTAAAAAAGATTTGCCTGTCCAGGATGTTGTTGAAGTCTCCTGTCAAGAAGTGGACTGTCAGATTGTTTCCGATAACGGTGCCTCCTTCGAGACAGTCGAGGCTGTTGAGGCCACCCCGGTCATCGTCCAGGCCCAGATGGAGCAGGAGACTGATTCTTCTGATGGGCCGGATGAGGAGCTTTTCCTGGATGATGATAGCGACACCAGCAGACAAGAAACTGCCAAACCAGACAGCACAGTGCCGGGCGAAGATAGCGTCCCACAGGCCGTCAGAGAGGCCCAGGAGCGCGCCGCAGCCAAGGCAATGGCAGATGCCGCCCACAAGAAAAAACACGGTGGTGATAGCGTAAAATCGCCAGAAGAAGAGGCGTTTGAATCAGAGGCTGGCCTCCACTTCAATCCCACAGCGATACCATCCAAACGCGGCGAAACGAAGCCGTTTACATCCTGTGCATCTGCTCCACCGCAGAAGCGGAAGAAGCCATAATATAGCGGGCGGTTCGAATTGTGCGGGCCGCTCGCTTTTATATTGACTGATATAATATTATGTGGTATAATATTATTAGATTGAAAGAGGGGAGGACTCTATGACTGAACTGAACAAGAAGAAAGCATATACTGGAGAGCATTTGGACGGCGTTCACATCGACGAGTCCTGGCCTGCGTGGAAGAAGTTTTACACTGCCTATTACCCGCTACTGCGCGACATGTGCGCGGTTTTTCTGGTATGTTTCGTCCTATTTGGGGTGGTTTTTAATATCCATACAGTAAGTGGTTCCTCGATGGAACCTACCTTTGATAGCGGAACTATCATCATCGGGAACCATATTGCGCCAGACCTGGAACGAGGTAACATTGTCGTTTGCAAGCCCTCGAATTACGATAAAATCATCATCAAGCGTATTATCGGTGTTCCTGGTGATGTCATTGATATCGACTACGAGAATGGCGTCGTGTATCGTAACGGAGTCGCTCTGGAAGAGGATTATGTGAAGGCTCCTACACGAGCTGACTTGGGCCTGGAACTCCCAATTACTGTCGAGGATGACTGCTATTTTGTCATGGGAGATAACCGTAACAACAGCCTGGACAGCCGCTATCCACAGATTGGTCTCATCCATAGGGATGAAATCGTCAGCACCTATCTATTCACGGTATTTGGATAAATCCCTGCAGGAACTTTCTTTTCGCCAGCCGAGAAATCGGCTGGCTTTTTCATGCTCATTTCACCGGAGTTCATTTCTTGAAACAAATTGTTAAATTTTTTCTGAAAACTGAAGTTTAAGAACCTTAAAACTATGCTCCAGCCCGCTTCGGAACAGGCATCCAGAGGAAAAAGGATGGTTCGCTCCTATAATTGACCAATATAGTGTAAAATGGTACAATATTGTACCGGGATATATAGCCCGGAAAATAAAAAGGAGGTCAAGAACATGGCTGATTCTATGGAAGTCCATGCAGAGGAAGTCGGGCGGTCTGACGATGAACTGGTCGTGCAAGACCCTGATTTCGATGGCGAGACTGAGGAAACCAATGCTGCCGACACGGGAAGCGAAGCGGACTCTGTGGGCTCCGCTCCGTCTGGTGACGGCCAGGATAGCCCCCAGGAAACCGCACCGGAAGAAAAGCCGAAGCGCCGCCGGGCAAAGCAGCCTGCGGCAAAGGACGCTTCCGAAGAGGAGGGAGAATCTGAACCTGCAGACGCCGGGCCTGCGCGCCGTAGGACGAAGATGGAGGCCGCTGGCGATTCCGGTATGAGCCGGGCGGAAGTCCTCAGGGATGCCCGTCAGCGCGAAGCAGAGCGGCTGATTGCCCGTCAGGAGCGTGAGCGTTTCCTGGCAGGCTGGTCGGCGCTGAAGACCGCTATGCGCCGTCACAGCATTGTCAATGGCGTTGTGTCCAGCGTCGAAATCAGGCACGTCGGAGGCCCCGATGAAGTGACTGAAGACCTTGTTCTGCTGGCTGTCATGCTGGACGGAGGGTACAAGGTTCTGGTGCCTTTGGAGGAGTTCTATCAGGAGAATCCGGTCGACATGCGTACAGCGACTGACCTGGATACCGCCGAAGGTCAGAGAGAACTTACACGCCGTAAGCGAGCCCTGGCAGAAAAGCTCTATGAGCTTCAGATTCCTCTCATCATCACCGATATGGAGATGAATGACCGGGATGAAAATGGGGCCTATGATTATGCCATCGTTGGTTCCCGGCGCAAGGCGCTTGACATCATTGAGATGCAGAACTTTGGCGCTGGCCGTGGTGGGAATCAGGCAATCAATGAGGGTGATATGGTGCCCGCCACGATTACCTCTGTGTCAATTCATGGCGTTGCGGTCGTGGTAGGTGGCGTGGATACCCGTATCCCCATGCGCCTTCTGACATTCCGGTATCTGCTGGATGCCCGGACTGCATACCACGTTGGGCAGGAACTTCTGGTCTATGTGAACAAGATTGAGACTCTTCCGAATGGGCGGCATGAGATTGAGGTCAGTGCAAAGCAAGCTGAGCTCCAATCGGCCCGGATGCGGCAAAAGCTGCTCCCCGTCGGGACTTCAACTTTGGGCATTATTACTTCGGTTCGCCCTGCACCCACACGTCCTGATATCCCTGCCGGAACGCTGAATATCACAGCGTATTTGAAGATGTATGACATGCCTGCGATTGTCCGTGGCCTTCCGGTGGCATACCTTGGGCGGCCGCCTATCGCTGGCGATGAGGTGCGTCTGGTCGTCCTCGGCTTCACGCCAGCGGGGTTTGTTGTGGCTGACTGCCGCAGCTTTAATGGCGCACCCGGGCTGCTGAACCACTAATAGCAACCCCCAGAGGCTGGTGATTTCACATGGCAAAAGTTGATATGGAGCGGGTAAACGAATACCTGATTCCGATGAACTTTATCGACGAGTCCAGGTTCCTGAACGGTATTTTTAAAACGAGGAACTTCGTAGAGGGGTCCATCATGGGCGGCACTGTCGGCATCATTTTTTGGGCGCTGATATCCGCTCCCTTTGAAGCGAAGCTCTCTCTTATTATCGGCATTGCATTCCCGTTCTTTATGCTTGGACTTAGTGGCATCAACGGCGACGCTTTCTCCACTTTCGTTTTTAATGCGTTGACTTGGGTGAGGACTCGCGGCACTATGCTCTACAACAACGAGACGCGGGCCCTTGCCCAAGCTCCTCTGGCTACGATGATGGAAGAAGAGGGGATGAACGACAAAATCCTCGATATTCTGGATTCATTTAAGGAGCGTTCGCAGAAAAAACGTGCGAATACGCCCTTGGTTGAAGGCCGAGATTTTGTATTCGCAGAGGACACAGCGTTAGCCGGAAATTACTTGGACGAAGTTGATGACGAGGATGCAGCGCCCAAAGGTAAGCGGCGGAAAGTCACCCCTAAAGATGTCGATACTGAGCCAGAGACTAAGGCAAGCAGCACCCCTATTTTTGCTGTTGAGGTGCAAGAAGTCGACGTATCCGTAGAGCCCGTTCGCATTACATCTAATGTCGACAAAACAGGCGACGATTCCCTCGAATTATTCAGCACTGAGCCGCTGGAGCCACCTGTGGAAGAACAAGAGCAACCGGCTCCCACAGAGCCAGATAAGAGCAATGAGGAAAAGGGGCCTGCAATTCCCGATGATACGGACGAATCCGGCGACGAGGAGGATGAGCTGTTTTGAAGCAGAAAAAGTTAAAGAAAATTACAAGCTGTCAATCCTTTTCGCCGATTAAGGATATCCGTGATGGTATCATTGTAACCAAGAAAGGGAACTTTGTGAAGCTGATGGAATTTGCTCCAATCAACTTCTCACTGCGCTCCGCTTCAGAGCGAAACCTCATCATTTCACAGTATCAAGCGGCCATTCGCACTTTCCCTCGGACGGTACAGTTTAAGGTCGTTTCCAGACGGGCTGACGTTGGCAGATATCTGACTGGAATCATGTCCGACATGGAAAAGGAAACGAATCCTGGGGCGAAGGAACTGATGGTCGAGCAGATGAAAATGATTGGCGATATAGGCGCTCATCAGGGCGTGACCCGCCGCTTTTTCCTCGCTTTCCCCTACGAGAATGAAGGGGGCCTAACCAGGTCTCCTTCATTCCGTGAAATCCGTTCTACGATAGACCGGCAAGCGGAAGGCATCCGTCAGACGATGGCACTTTGCGGCAATGAGATGATTTCCAAAGAGAATGATGACCAGTATATTTTGGAGGCCCTCTATAGCATCATGTCCCGTGCTCAAAGTGAGGAACGCCCATTTGAGCAGCGGCAAGCAGATGTGGTGGCCAGGTATGCTGGTGCCGACAACATCGACTTTCTTGCCCACCCAAACATCCAGTTGCCGGTCAATGATTTCATCGCGCCGGAGTACATCGACACCGAGGCAAGCCCCAAATACATCGTAATTGATGGCACGTATTATCTGTTCTGCTACCTGCCAAGCGACGCCTATCCGGTTAGAGCGATTGCCGGTTGGATGCAGCTTTTCGTAGGCATGGGGGAGGGCATTGATGTTGATTTATGGCTCCATAAGGAGGACCCGGGACGTACACAGACGAAACTGCAGTACAAGCTCCGCTGGAACAAAATCAAAATGAAACAGACTGACGATACGAGCCAGGACTTCGACGATTTGCAATCTGCGATTGATTCTGGCTTCTATCTGAAACAGGGCCTTTCCTCTGGCGATGAGTTCGCTTATATGGCGACCATGCTGACAATTACCGGCAAAAGCGTCAAGGAAATTGAGTACAAATTCTCAGAAGTGAAGAGGATTTGCGCCCAATCTGATATGAAAATCAAGCAGTGCCTTTTCCAGCAAGAAGCTGCGTTCCAATCCTCTATCCCCATCTGTGAGTACAATGCCAACATCTTCCGAAAGAGCCGCCGTAACATCCTGACTTCTGATTTCGGAAGCACCTATCTATTCGTATCCTCTGAGCTGAATGACGAGGGCGGCATCCTGATGGGCGTTGATAGCCAGTATAAATCTCAGGTCTTTGTCAATGTCTTTGACAGCAGAAAATACCCAAACGCGAATGTTGCAATTTTGGGTTCATCTGGTGCAGGAAAGACCTATACACTGGAAACCATGGCCCTTCGGATGAGGCAAAATCAGACGCAGGTATTCATCATTGCTCCGTTAAAAGGCTGGGAATTTGAACGGGCCTGCAACCAGGTTGGAGGCAGTTATGTGAAGATTGCCCCAGGGTCCGGCCAGAACATCAACATCATGGAAATCCGTAGACGTGATACTTCGGCAAACCGGAAAATTGACGGGAGTACGGGTGGTTCTGGCTCCATTCTGATGGCAAAAATTCAGCAACTGCATATCTTTTTCTCCTTGCTCGTTCAGGATATTACGGTTGAAGAGCGGCAGTATCTGGACGAAGCGCTGATGAAAACCTATGCCAGATTTGGAATTACGAATAAGAACAAAAGTCTATTTGACCCCACCGACCACACGAAGTACCGGAAGATGCCTATACTGTCTGACCTGCATGAAGAACTCAAAAAATGCGGCCCTGGGGCGAAGCGGCTGTATCAAATTCTCACTAGATATGTGAGCGGTTCCGCTTCATCGTTCAACTCCCAAACCAATGTGGACTTGACGGAAAAATACGTTGTGTTAGACGTTTCTACCCTTTCCAGGGAGATGCTTCCTCTCGGAATGTTCATTGCTCTGGACTATGTGTGGGACAAAATCCAGGAGGATATCACTGCCAGGAAGACCGTTTTTATCGACGAGGCTTGGCGTCTGATTGGCCCCGGCGCATCAAAGCAGGCGGCCGACTTCGTGGTGGAGATATTCAAAACTATAAGAGGCATGGGTGGCAGTGCCGTTGCCGCGACGCAGGATTTGAACGACTTTTTTGCGCTGGATAACGGCAGTTACGGTACTGCTATTATCAGTAACTCCAAAATCAAATTGCTCATGAAATGTGAGCCCAAGGAGGCCGCTGCGATAGCCGAATCCATGGAACTCACGAAGGCAGAAGTCGACAAGATTCAGACGATGAAGCGAGGGACCTGTCTCCTAGTCGCCAATCAAAACCACATCTTTATCGATGTAAAAGCTACTCCCATGGAGCATGACCTCATTACGACTGACCGCGAGGATTTGCAGCGGATTGCGCGGAAAAACGCTGAGGCCAGGGTATTCCAGTGATGCTGAAATGGCTGTTGCCGCTCCGCTGTGGTGGCACCGGCAACAGCCGTTTCCTTTTTAAAAAATCATTTTTTATTTCTAATACCCATCTTAAAGGAGCTGATTCGCGTGATTTATGAGGCAACCGTAGATAACCTTCAAGCGCTGATGCGTGCCTGTATCGTTCTCGATAGGACTCAGATTTACAGATTCTTTTCAGCGCATCATGACCAAAGTAGGATTGACTTTTTCATTGACTTTTTGATTAAGGAGCGTGTTCTGGATGCCGACGAAACGAAAAAGAATCGTGTCTGGCTCCGGCGGCAGGCACGCCCTATCTCACGGCCAAAGGAGGCTGTTATAGCGTCCCGTATTAAGGCGTTCTGGGTGATTGCCAGCTTTGGGTGCGACAACATTGCCGATATTGCCCTTCTGGAGTATCCGGCCCAATTCATGTTCGTTACAACGAATAATGAAATCTATGACCTGACGGTCTGTGATACACCACAGGTTGCCGCAGTAGCGGCACATAAGAGAGCACTGTATGCGCTGCACGATGCAAAGTATGACGATGATGTAAACCATATCGCCATTGTAAATGATGAAAAAACGGGTCTTGCTATTGGCGGCTATGGGTTTGATAGTTTCTGCATTTTGGATGCGAACAAGATTCCGAGGTATCAGCAATGGTAAATGAGAATCTCCCACGTTCGCAAGCTACCAGGTGCGCCCTTCAAGCGTCTGAGTTGGAGGAGCAGGCCAGCGCAATGATGCGTGAATCGGCGGCGATATATAAATTGGCGAAGCGTGGCTCAGAGGCGTGTGTAAGGCTAAAAGAAGTCCTTTCAGACCCACTCTGTGGACCAGAAGTTATCCAGCAGGCCATGGATAATTTCAACCAATTCTATGCCTCAGCGTTAAGCCGGACACATGCCCTCTACGAAGCTGTTACAAAGCCGAATATTGCCTGTGGCCTGTGCAATCCGAGAGATGTCCAGCGGGAAAATTACGATGCGTTTGCCGGGGAGATAGAGGGCGTTTTTGCTTTCGCCGAAGACGGAAAATTGTTTATAAAACTGCCTCTTCTCCCTGCGAAAGTCAACCACGGCGTTCGTGGTAAGCTGCAGGGGAATACCGAGAAATATTACTACTTTTTTAACCGTTCACTGGACGAGAGCCTTAACAAAATCGAAGCGCAAATCCCTCATTTTGAACAGCAGAATATAGCGTACTTTTCAGTGTTTTCCGTCTCATCAAAGGCCATTCCCGATGCAGAAAATATTGACACGAAAAGCGTAACGGACATCATCTGCCTGCATACCATGTGTGATGATTCGTTTGAAAAGACCAGCTTTTTTTATGCCGGATTTTGTGATGATTCCCTCCCTTCAGGAACTTATATTTGTGTGTCCAACAGGAGGTTCCAGGTCCCTAATATTTCCCATATTTTAGGAAGTTTTCGAGGCAGAAAAACATATTAAAAAACTGTCAATTTTTCTAGCGCCTGTTTTTATAGATTTTCGGGCGGTCAATTCCGTTGTGACACAACGGGTTCCAGCCTGGCGACACGCCTAGAAAACGGCGGGCTGGAGCTTCTTCGCCGCAACTGATACTAAACAGGGGATATTCAACGAAATCTTCTAGGCCGCCTTATGATAGAGAATAAGCCATGAAAAGATTATGAAGAGAGGTGTTATTTCTTGAAGTCACGGATGTCCTGTTATGACACCATCTTATTCACTCTTCTGTGTTTCAACTATGCTACGAGAAAATCTCTGATGCTGCTGAACTTTTCTGACATCACAATCTACTACGCCATTCAACGTGGACTGAGTGAAAAAACAATCAGTACTTCCTCTATCCGGTACAGGAAAGACAAAGGGGAGAGAAAACACAAACTGACCTATCTCACCATTACACGCGCTGGCATTCATTATCTGGCAACTCAATGTGCCCAGCATGTGGAGTGGCTGAAATATTTGCCTAACGACTTAGCAAAGGTCCGCATCCGAGGAGTCCGATGTGCGATGGCGCAGGTAGAGCGATTTACCAGGATGTCTATAGCGGCACAAGCAGCAAATGCAATCGGCGCGTCCGTAAAGCCACTGTATCTCACGGTGGACAAGGACGCACTCATTGAACATGATGGCTCGGCACGTGCGGAGTCTGTAGCCGGGGGCATGGATTCTGACAACGAGGACACCTGGTGGATGGACGAATCCTTTATGGATGACTCCATTGACGATTTTTTTCTGGGCGAAGATGGCGAGCCGGACGAACAGAGTGAGGCCCTAGTTGATGATGACACTGCCGATGAAATGGACGACCGGGAACCCCAGATGCTCCTTTCGACGATAGTGTACAACGCCATGAGAGAAGCAGAGGCTAAGAACAGATATCCAAATGAGAAAACGGATATTGTATTTCATTCATCGAGAGAGATTAAATCTATCCTGAACTCGAACATCAAGTCAGCGAGCAGTACACTGGCATCACGGGACTTGATGATTTGCCGGTACTCAGGTCTTTTAGAAAGCTGTTCCAACTCCCTGTTGCTGTATGTGCCCAATGCGATGGGGATGGATTGGAGGGAACGGATTGTACGGAAAGAGCTTTCAACGCATACGGCCTTTGCGAAGCTGTTCTCAAAATTTGGCCCTATCCGGTATGACCAGCAGCATGGAGCAGTGCTTGTGCAGAATGAAAAAATGCTGGGAGACATTTTCTTTGATAAGCAACACCGGCGCGGTGAGAACGAGGTCCTTGGGCGGTCATTCAATAAATTCTACATCATTCCACTGGACAAGGGCGGGATGGATGACCTGCGCACAATCATGACGAAGGATTTGGAGAAAATAAGGCAGCAACTTTTGGAAGCGGCGATAAGAAGCGGGGTCTATCAGAGAAATGATAAGTTGAGCACGGAGCTTTTCCCACTGCAGAATCAGGAGGGAACCCTGATAGCCGATGGGACAATTATGGATTTAGTCCAGATAAATGCCATAGAGACACTGGCCTCGCATATTCCTGACCTTCAGTATGGAGTGTTGTGTCGGAAGCGCCAACTCCCATATTATCAACGCATTATGCCGAGAGCATGTTTTATGTTAGTTGAGTGACTTGCGAAAGAAGGTCAAAATTCCATTGTAGCGAAGCTCTGCGCAAATGAAAATATTGCATAATTTATTATTATGTGGTACAATATGATTAAACTGAGAGGAGGCTTCCACATGTACGACATTACACTCAACGGAATCACACGGAGCGCGGAGTTCGTCATGGACCTGGAAAACCACATTTTGACGAGAACGCAACTTATCATAGAAGACGGAGCGGATAATGAGAACGCCGACGTGCTGGAGGTACATATCCGTGACAGAGAAAGCCCATCCAACATGACAGTCGCGTGGATGGTCCTGTATGGGGACAAGGGGGCCATCATTGACGCCATCAAGGATAAATTCCCGATGGCGAAGCTGGAGACAGAGGCCATCTTCAATGCGTTTGCGCAGGATGAGCTTGAGGCGAGCGTATGCTATACCTATCCTCTCGATGGCGGGCTGACCCGAATTATGAAGAACTCGAAAACCTATCGTGCCTTGTGTGCAGCACAACTAGGTATCGTTGCAAACATGTGGGGGCTTGAGCAAAACCAAGTCCGCGTATTGGAACATACGAATAGCTGATAATAGAGAGCGCATTGCATGAATGGGAACCTGCCCAGTTATGTGTGCGCTCTCTTCTCGTCTTGACTATGAGCGGGCGGCATGATAAAAATATAGCATAGAAACTAAATGAGGAGAGGTCGCTCGTGGTTTACACATTGGAAGAGATTAGCCGCCTAGTGCAGCCAGTCGCAGAGAAATATCATCTCAAAACTGTGTACATCTTCGGCTCCTATGCTCGCGGCGAAGCTCAGGATAATAGCGACATTGATTTGCTGGTGGATTTAACAGGCGCAGACCTGTCTGAATTCTTTGCGGTGGGCGGCCTCTACAATGACTTGGAGGACGCACTGCAAAAGCACATCAACTTCATGACAACCGGCTCATTGAACCAGATGTGTCTCAAGAGGAGCGACCGCCTCCTGCGTAATGCAATCCAGGCCGAGATGAAGGAAATCTATACTTCCAAGAGGGGAGAATGATAATGTGTCAATCTTTGATTCGAAAAGAGATGTCCGGCGCGATGTGAAACCGCAGTATATCAAACTATGGCTTCCGTGTGGGATTCTTGCAGTAATTGGAACGCTTATCAATTCGGAATTCATATTTCCACTACTGGTTGTTGGCACATGGGCGCTCGCTGCGGGGATGAACAGTGAATTGATTAAAAGTTGGGAACAGGTCCGCGACGATAAACTATACGCCGATGTCGCGGACCAAGACAAATTCATTCAATTCACCCTCAGTGGGAACCTTGTGACTCACATTGCCTTCGAATGTGGGGTCATTGCAGTAGCCGCAATTCTGTGTTCGCTTATTTTTAATCATACCGGCATCGGTAGTGTCGGCTTCATTGGGGCAGCTTTGTTTTTCTTGATTCTGACCGTGAGCCAGTATTATTTCTTCATGGTTGGACGGGCGATTTTCCGGGATGTTGAAGGCAAGAATCACTACCCGGACGGGAGCGATTACATCCCAGGAGTGACTTTTGCAGAAGCATATAAACAGTACCGTCAAGAGCAAGAGGAATCCACAAAACGGTGGCAGGAAAACCAGGCTAAGAAAGCGGCCGAAGAAGCGCGGAAGGCAGAGGAAGAGAAAAGAGCCGATGAGGAACTGCAAAAAGCACGTGAGGCCAGTGAATCGGCACGGGCTGCGCATATTGCAGAGTATGAGCGCGATAAGGGGCCTGGCCGGAAAAAGGTCTGGGAGTGGCTGAACATCGGATGGAATCTTGATTTCCCAGATGAGGTCTGCGATATTATTGCTGACTATACTTATGGCCGTACAGAGAGCATTACAGGGCGAAGGATAAAGATGCTGCTGTCAGGTGTCGTGCCCGATAATGAAGCCGCACAGTATGCACGGAAATTTGACTCCATGAATTTCGCTGTTCGTAAGCTGCGCAGTGAGGAAGAAGACCGCGAAGCCATCGCAGCCCAGCAGAATCCGCTCGGGGTAGAGGGAGAGGCCAATGTCAACTACATGCTGAAATGGTGGCTCAGTTCTCATCCTGGCTACATCATGGTAGCCAGTGACTGCTTCAGTCAGTACAGCGCAAGTTGTATCCGACTCGCTGCATGGGACTTCATGCGGGAACCTCAGGAAATCGACCATCTTCTGGTTGGCCCGGCAGGTGTCATCCACATTGAGACGAAGGATTACATCGGCAGCATTGATGTGCAGACCACAACCTACTGGCGGCGGGATAAAGGGAACAATGGCCAGTCTGTTCCCTTCAACAGCCCGGCGTTCCAGGTCAACCGGCATGATGCGGTGATAAAGCACATCGTGGGCCCTGATGTTCCTGTCCATGCAGTCATCTGCCTAGCGAACAAAAACGTGGAGCTGCTCCACGCAGAGAAAAGCGAAATCCCTATCGTATGTCTCCGCGATATGGAGACCTACCTCAACAACCTGGATAGCGGCGAAGCCAACCGGCTCGACGATGCGACGGTGAAGAAGGTCTATCAGCAGATTGAAGACGCCAAGGTGCGGAATTCCAAGAAGCGAGCGGAATATGAAAAAACTCGCGCCGACAAGCGATGATTTTACAAGCCCAGTGTACACGATTCCATGTACACTGGGTTCTTTTATCAAAATTCTCGCCTAATATTGATTATTTTAGCGTTATATGGTATAATATTATTATAGATTTTCTATGGATTTGTACTGCTTTCCGGTGGAGGGAAAATGTATGGGAGCGACCAGAATAGCAAGCAGGAAAGTATTCGAGCAATGCAAAACTTGTCCGCAGTACAATCCAAATAGCTATACCTGCAAGTCAGGATTTCAAACATACTACTACCGACGAAGCAAAGCGCTTCCATGCAGAAAGAGCGCGCAAAGGAGTGATACGAACCATGGATGTTAGGCTAATCAATGCTAACTCACTTCACAAAGTCATCAGTGAATGGCCGGAGCCTGTTATGTACAAAGACTGGGTGCAATCCGCCATCGCTTACGAACCCACAATTCCAGTTACAGTGCCTATCTCGCCATGTGCGTCATGCGGATATCATGGAGAGCACCTGGAAGCGCCTCCATGTACCAACTGCCCTGCACATCCAAAACAGACTTCGACTCATCAGCCGCTGCTGCTGTCCAGGCTCCAACGGATGGACGGTAAGCCGATTTGGTATGTGGACCTCAAGACAGGCCACTGCGAGTGGTGCATCCTGCGGGTCATCCACCCGGATTGCTTTGGCCAGGCTGGCGGGTCTAACAAGTGCAGTGTGAGTTACCAGACCTATGGGGTCACATGGCTTGCCTACCAGTACGAGGTCTATCCCGCGAAAGGTGGTGCATCGGGCAATGCATGAGCTCCTCTGTTCAAAGTGCCGGAGGCGAATCGTGCTCCCGGCCTTTTCAAAGGGCATCTGTAAGCGATGCGGCGCATCTCTGGTTTGCGCCAACACACCGCCGGATGTCCTCTGTCCAGAATGTGCAAATAGAGAGAACCGCTGCATTCATTGCGGCGCAAAATTGACGGAGGGTGGAGATGGCAACATATCCGATTGATGCATATGCGCTCAGGAAGAAGCTGATAGATAAATATGGGCTCCGTCTGGACCTTGATGGCCAGGAAGTTCTGAAAGGTGCTATCGCCGAGATTCGCAGTATGCCTGCGCTCAAAGGCTATCACAATTCAAAACTCAGCATAAGCGACCTTCGACACCTGCCCGATGGAAAATGGGTGTGGATTGAGCGCATTGACCAGTGTGGTGATTGGCCGTCCGCGTACTATCAGAAAGAGCCGGATTTCACGAGAGGGCGGGCATTCTGCTGTGGCTACCCCAATCATTCTTTCTCCTTCGATTGCAGGGATTACGGCCACACCTGGACAGCATACCAGTTCGAACCGCAGAAGGGGGATGCCTAATGGAAAAGCCAATCATCATTCAGGAAGATATGATTCCGGCCATCCCTGCAAAAATCAAGGTCACGACCCGGCAGGTTGTAAAGGCGGCGGACTGGAACAATGCGCCCACAGACACATCTCCATTCCGCATCGATAACCTGCACTGGGTCTGGCAGTCTAAAGACAAGACAAAATCCGTTGGTGTGGTCCAGCCAGTACAGCCTGGGGATATCCTCTGGGTCAAGGAAGCCTGGCGGCCGGTAGAGGCGTCTTCCGCCGGGTGGTGCAAAATCGAGTACAAGGATGGGGCCATTCTGTCCTATGATGAAGTCATCGGATTACCCAGCAAGGAAGGAGCGTGGCGTTCACCGCTCATGATGCCCCGGAAAATCGCACGGTATCTGCTCCGTGTGACCGAGGTGACGCCGGAGCGGCTGCAGAAAATCAACGCCATCGGCGCTTACGATGAAGGGGCAGTCAGAGGGCCGCACTTTGTCAGCTATGGTGGCGAACGGTGCCTGGCCCTGCATAGCCGCTACCGGGACGACTTTGCCGCAGCCTGGAACCGGAATGTACCGGAGATGCTGATGGATACCTGCGGCTGGGATGCGGACCCGTGGGTGTGGGTCATCCGCTTTGAGTTGTGTGATGGCCTATGAAGACGGACCTGACGCTCAAGCTGGAGCGGGAGATATGGCTGGCCACAGTCAAGCAGGGAGTATTCGGCTGCTATGAGGTCACTATCGGACAATATGGCCGCGAGCGGGTGGACTTCATGACCATGGACACCAAGGGCATTTTCCGGTGCTACGAAATCAAAATCAGCAAGAGCGACTTCCACAGCTCCGCCGCACAGACCTTCTGCGGCCACTACAACTACTTTGTCATGCCCCGGGCTCTCTATGAACAGGTCAAGGCAGAGATTCCAAAGGACATCGGCGTGTTCTGCGAAGCCAGGTTCCGTGATGGCACTGCGTATGAGCAGGCCCCATGTGTCTGTGTGAAGCGGGCGCAACGCCGGGAACTGACCGTATCTGTTGATGTGCTCAAGGACAGCCTCATCCGCTCCCTATCCCGGGATGTAGGCAAGCAGGTACACAGCGGCAGCCCGACTCTCATAGAGCTGTACAATAGAGAGCTGGCGGAGGAACGGCACTTGTCCGAGTATTACCGGAAGCAGTGCGATATACTGCGTGGCCAGTACGAGAATCTGTACAAGGTCGTCGCTCAGACCTATGGGGAGCAGTGGGAGAGCGGCCCGGGTAAAGATTTTGCAGACAGCATTTGATACTTCGTAAAACGGATGTTCGGTTTTGATTTAGGGGGTATGTAGTAGAGATGCCGGATGAGCGCTATGTAGTCACACAACATGCAAACCTATCCAGGCCACACGACACGCGCTATGTCGTGTTTGACCTCGAAGATTTTAAAATTATAGACGATGCCAATGGATACGGATACAAGTCTGTGCAGGAAGCCCACGCTGCACTTGTCCGCATGAGGAGGTCTGCGCTGAAAAGAGGGGATAGTGCGTGAAATGTGAAAAGTGTTCGAAGAATATCTTTCCGGCATATGCGGTCATCTTGGATGTATCGGTGAGCAGCAGACAGTATCTGTCTGGTAATCCTGGGGCATCCCGCCGCAGCTCTGTCACCTTGTGCCCACAGTGCGCTGCTTCAATAACGAGTAACCTGGAGTCTCTGTCGGGTTCTATCCAGGCGCTGATTCTTGGCAGAAATTTGCCGGAAATGGCCGCGATGAAGGAGCGCATCGAACTGCTCCGCCAGGAGCGGGACGACGCCCGAGCGCAGTTTGACATGTACGGCGGTGACGAGGGTATCACAGCTATGCTGGAAGAACTGGAGGTGTTGCGGAAGGCACATCCATCCACGCCAGACAAATAGGGGAGGGGCATATGGAGAAGAAAAAGCACTCAATACTCATCGTCCTCGTCCCGGTTCTACTCATTGGTGCAGTCATTGCCGGGTGGTACTACCTGCGGACCTGGCCGCTGCGGTTCCAGGGGCAACTGGACGATTTCTTTGGAAAGGACAACTGGGAGGTCATCTCTGAGGATACCAAAGAAAGCCTGATGTACGATAAGAACATCACCATTCGGGATGCCGCATGGTCATCTGAAGAGATTCCTGGCAAATTCCATGAGTGGGATATCTCCTTCACGAACCGGAACGGCGATACGGAAGTCTGGACCATCTCAGACCATACAATGAAGATAAATCACGATAAATACTGGCTCCTAAGCCCTGACCGCTACTCTGCAAAGCAGTCCCTTGGCCAGGAATTGATGGACATATCCTTCTCCATGGCAGGGGAGCAGGTCCATAAAAAAATCCTCCAGGCTCTATTGCCAGGCGTTGAAGCAGACTGCGTTGTTGTGGACATCTCCTACCGGGGCGGTAGGCCGGACCCGGAACTGTATGACGAACTGCTGGATGCACCATGGTTCACCGCGAACGATGTGACTGCAGAGGATTTCCTCCGCAGCGACCTCAATGACTTCTACCTCGACATCTACGCCTATGACTATCGGGTAGACAAGTTGTCCTCCGATGAACGCAGGCACCTTCTCGGGAGCCTGACGGATATCGAAAACCTGCTGAAAGACACCTACGGAGACTATGTGGACTACGAAATTTACTTGGGCGACGGGTGTCGAGCGGAATATAGGGGACCCAAGGGCTGATTTTCGCAGTCAATAAGCTGACAGTGCGAGGAGGGGCCGCCAGCAGGCGGTTTTCTCCCCGCTCTTTTCTGCCTCTCTCGGTGTTCGCCAGATGGCCCCAAAAATCAAATTTCCTCTATCCAGACAAATGTGTTATAATGCACAGCACACGGGGGTGGTCTCATATGCTCATCTATCTCTCCATGATTGAGAGTGAAGCCGATAAATCACTGTTTGAGCAACTCTATATCCGGTACAAAGGGCTGATGTACCACATCGCGTATCGGATTTTACAGAACCGGGAGGACGCAGAAGATGCCGTCCACCAGGCTTTCGTGTCTCTTGCGAAAAATATTAAAAAAATTACAGAGGTCGACTGTCCGAAAACCTATGGTTACATCGTTACTATTATTGAGAGGAAATCTATTGACAGTCTAAGAGCGAATAAGCACATTGTCAGCACGGATTTTGAAGAGTCTGAACCTGGCATAGAAATCCCACCGCCGGGAGAGGGAGGTCTTGCAGATGCCATAGCAAAATTGAATCCCCGCTACCGGGAAGTCATCCTGCTTCACTATGCCTATGGGTACAAGACCAGCGAGTTGGCCGACATGCTGGACATGAAGCAGGACTCCGTTCGCAGATTACTTTGGCGTGCAAAGGAGGCTCTTAGAAAGAACTTAGAGGAAGGAGGTATTCCAGTATGAGAGACCAACTGACAGATGAGATGTTGACTCAGGCGGCAAAGCAAGTCGCGGTATCCATGAAAGCGTCCCTGCCGGTCCCCGAAGAATGCCACCATGAATTTCCTCCCGAATTCGAGCGTGATATGAAACGGCTCATTGCCCAGACGGAGCGAAGGCGTCATATGCGCAGATATCTCCAGAGAGTCGTTGCGGCCTGCCTAGCTGTGGTCATCAGCCTGAGCGCCTGGCTGGCCGTTGATGCAGAGGCCCGGGCGGCCTTTGTTCAGTGGGTCAAAACTGTCTATGAGCAGTCTGTTGTCTACGAGTTCTTCCATTCTGGAGTTGAACAGGCTGATACCAGCTACAGACTTGGTTGGGTGCCGGAAGGCTACACCATGGAAAATGAGGTGAGTGGAGATGTCATTACCACTCTCATTTATCTCAGCGGTGAGGATGCTATCTACTTCACTTACGAACAGGCAGAGGATGGTGCTCAAACCAAGCTATTCACTGATGATGCAAATACGGAACCTGTTATGGTCCATGGAGTAGAGGGAGAATTCTATTTGTCTCAAGACAACGCTGAATCCAATAGCCTAGTATGGTTTGATGGAGAAAACAACATCCTGTTTTCTATCTCTGGCTTCATAGACAAGGAGACAATGATAAAAATGGCAGAGTCTGTTGAAATCATAGAACCGTCAAATTAGATAAAAACTGGCTCCAATTTTATGCTTAATGACGAAAAACAAAAGTTGAAGTCGAGGACTGTCCGATATCACCTCTTTGTGACGTTTCTCCTAGTAGAACGTCACAAGGAGGTGAATTTTTTGAAGAAGCGACTTCTGCCTTTGGGACTTGCAGTAGTGCTTGCTATCGGAATGACTATCTGTGCCTCGGCCGCTGAACCTCAGATTGAGCCTCGGCTCCTTCAGGTCCACTCCGCTTTGACCTTTTCGGGGACAACTGCTAATTGTGAAGCAATGATTACCAGTGCCTCTGATAGTATTAAGGCCACTATGACGCTGAAGCAGGGGAACAGAGTTGTCGATTCCTGGTCCGGTTCCGGCACTGGCATAGTCTTTCTGGAGGGCGATTGTAAAGTCACCAAGGGTGTGACCTACACGCTCACAGTTGAAGGAACTCGGAATGGAGTTGCTTTTGAACCAGCAACAGTTACCAGAACCTGCTGATTCCAGGTTCAGCGCAGATTTAATCTGGAAAAGGACATATTTCATATGGTCAATATGAGATATGACAGGTACAGGATTTTTGTACTAACGAAGTGTGTTTCATGGATTAACGAAGATTTGCAATCCTTTCCACAGAGAAAACCTGCAAACAAACAAGAAAGGATGCAAGTAAAATGGCGGTTTATGAAATTATCAATGTCGGCGCAAACAAGGCCCTTAATATTTCTGGGTCTAATCTGAAAGGAACGAGTTTATATAATAACCAGGGGATTACCCTTTGGTCTCGTTCTGGTTCCAGCGAGCAATCCTGGATTTTCACAACTACGAGCAAACCAGCGTGTATCAGAAGCTATCTGAACCGTGAATTTGGGCTTAATGCACGCAAAAATAGCTCTACAAAATATAAGTGTGACATCCACGAGATAGATGGAAACGAGACAGATACGGCCGTTGGCGTTGAACATATTAGCACTGGTGACAGAATCAAGCTGCTGAACTATGACTTATATCTTACGGCTGACGGTACAGGCAATGGAGCTACTGTCTCTTGGGCACCAGAGAGTTCGAGCAATCTCCAGCTTTGGAAGTTAAATGAGAAAGATGTTATTACACATGGGAAGACAACGACACTGTATGGCCCTGTAGGAAACTATAAGACTGGTAACTTGTTAGAGAGCCAGCGCAAAACTAACGCAAAATATATTTATGATTTTCTCATTGATAACGGTTTCACTAAAGAAGCTGCCTGTGCAGTTCTTGGAAATTGTGAACAAGAAAGCACCTTTAATCCCTCTGTGTGGCAGACATTAAATGACCTCGACTTAGGATATGGCATCGTACAGTGGAGTCCTGCCACGAAATTCCTTCAGTGGGCAGTGGACATTGGCTTGATTGCTTCAGTCAGCGCTGCTATAATCAATACCCTGGCCAAAAGCTCTGTTCAGAAACTTATGGATGCAGAGCTGACATATTTTATTTTTACTGCAGCACTGTCTGGGGATTATTTTTCCGGTAATTCTTTTGAGACGTTCAAAAACTCAACCGATTCTGTGACCGAACTTGCAAAGACCTTCGTTTTGACCTACGAAAAAACCACCAGCGAAATCGCAAAGCGGCAAGAATACGCTCAGAACTGGTACGAGTATTTTTAACTGAGTTGTAATGTTGTACCATGTATTAGTACGCGGGGACTGTTCTCAGCCTCCGCGTACTAATAAATTTTGTTATTGAGGTGGATAAGAATGGTGAATAAGACTTCGGGATGGAAAATGTCTATTGCATGTACAGCTTTTCTGATGATGTGTTCGCTTGTGCTCTCAGCGTGCAGTGTGGGCAGCATACCAAAGCAAGAAGAGAACTGTGATACAAGCACAACACCGGATGTATGCGAGACAGCGGCAGGAAGCCAGGAAACCACACCTCAAGTCAATAATGAAATAATAGATATGGCAATGGTTGCGTATCGTGACGTGCTCCTCGGAAAAAGTAATTACTTCGATGCTCCGACAGCAGAAAATCTAAACATCAACCAGTTATACGATATTGATAGTATTTTCCCAGCGACTCCAACGCAATTCGTTCTGCAAGATTTGGATGATGATGGTCTTCCAGAAGTCATTGTTCAAATGGATATGAACGGCATAGAAAATTTTGGGAGTCTAATACTACATTATGAAGATGGCCAAGTTGTTGGATACTGCCTGTGGAGACGAGCGTTCGGAGACTTAAAAACAGACAATACTTTTTATACATCCGGTGGCGCATTTGACCATGGCTATTCCCGCATTGACTTTTCTGCTTTCGATAATACGGCAGATGCTCCGAGTAATACAATTATACATCCAGTATGTTATTGCTCATCCAGCGCAGGCTATGATGAAGACGGCGAGCTTATCGAAAAATATTATAACGATGGCGTGGAAATAACTGCTGAAGAATTTGAACGAGAGCAAGAAAGACAATTTGCAAAAGAGAATGTGCAATGGATGGAGTTCACATCAGATAACATCAAAAACTCTATTGCACAATTTCAAAATTCATCCAATAGGTAGCAATAGATATTCTGAAGAGCAAATCTCAATTTTGAAGGAATATGATGGCAGTCCCATTGAAGACAATCCTCAACTGAGGGGTATATTTGCCAATATGAATGGCCGCTTACGGCTTAGAAGCCAAGACGATGATAGTGTTTGCGTTAAGTTCGAATGGGACTGGGATGGACTTCCAATGTTGTCCGGGTACGCAGTCACAGATGTTGTTACATGTGCTTGGTTAGGAGTAGACTCTAATAATAAAGGTCATGCGTTGCGGCTTGTTGAAGATGAGTCCGAATGCAAAGTCTATTACTATTCAAGAGACGATTTTAATTACGAATACAGTGAAATGGTAGAGATTGATGACACGAATCCTGACGAGAGTGCAGAGGCTAGAATTCAAGTTGGGTCAGACAATCCAAACCATATGGATACATTTGCTATGTCGGGTGAAATGGAGATTACACTTGAAGAACCAGTTACTGTCAATGATTTGCAATATTGCACACTCGTGTTTGGGTATGGACATACGGTTCTGACATTCGATGCCAGCTTCAGTGTTTCTATTAGCGGCATCAGTGTTAGCATATCTCCTACGATGGGAACTGAAGCGATGTTTAATGGCTCTATCTCAGTTTGGTCAGATGGAAGCGTTGATTATGGTGGAGATGCAGCTTAAAGCCGTTTTGCGTTGGGGTGTGTGAATGGCATACTTAATTCTGGGATTATTGTGCATCGTTGGCGCACTGGTAGCACCATTTCTTTTTTACAGAATAGTTAGAAAGGCAGTCAGCAACAAAGCGCCATATATCGAATGCGGAGTATTGGCACTCTTTGGGGTAGCCTTTGTCCTTTGGCTCGTCAGTGTTTTTGGCTCGCTACCAACTGCATAATCATTAAGCCCTATCATCCTGGATAAAACTATTCCACTGAATAGGCCCGGCATTACGCCGGGCCTATTTTTATCCCTCACAATATTGATTATTTTAACTTTATATGGTATAATATTATAAATTTAGCAATGTACATATCTGCAGTGAGGTGAGACGATAACCATGGAAATCAATAAAAACGCTAACATTTCCGATACCCAGTGGTTTTTGTACCCCAATGGATACGACTCAAATATCAACCTGCTTATCACCGACGCCAGCAAACGTATCCTGGCCGCCACAATACTGGGCTGCACTAGCAGAGTGATTCTGCAGTCTATCCCTATGGTCCTGGCCTGTGACAAGGGCAGTACAATTCCTGCGATACAGTATGCTGAAGCCAGGGGCTACAATATTCACCGCGCAGAGCCAAACTCCAGTGCGGGCGAGTTACTGGAGCCTGGTGATGCACAAGGACCTGCAGCCACCATTGTGGAAACAGGGGATGGTGGCCTGCCCCTTACGCGGGCTGGCATTATCTTGGGCCGCATCCTGGAGTATGTCTGCTATGCGACCAACCATCCATACCTGGCCATTCTCATTGACGACCTGCCCTCCCTGGGTCAGGTGCCGCATATCGAGAATGCCCTGGCCATGTCCAGCAAAATCAATGTCCGGTTTTGTATGACCGCAGAGCACATGAGCGAGGTCGCCGCCGCCTACCCGGCAACGCACATCAAAATCATCGAGAACTGCAAGGTATTTTTCTAAAATGCCAGAGTCTGCTCAAAAGGGGGAAATAACATGCAAGGTATCAGAGCCGGAGGAAGCACCGGCTCGAAAATGAGTTTCTACTGCGGATGTGTCTTCAGCGTTGTTGGCGTGATTTTCATTATCACCTTTTTGCTGGTCATGTCTCATTGGGAAACAGTGGTCATAAATGGTCGTGGCGCGGTGTGGCTCATCCCGGTGGCGTTTGGCCTGATGAGTGTAATAATGCTTGTCATTGGGTTCTTTCTCCTCCGTTTGTACGGCAACGAACAGAAAAAGATTCGCCGCTTGCTGGAACGTGGAGAGTATGTCATGGCAGACATCACGGGCTTCCCGATAAACTACCACAACAGAATAAACGGAATCCCAACCTACTTCGTCAAGTGTACCTATCAGGACCCAGCCACCGGGACCATTCATGTGTTTAGAAGCCGGTATATAAGCATTGCATTGCTTCCACAAAAAATCAAAGCGGACACTGTGAGGGTGTATGTAGACAGAAGCAAAGGATACCAAGACTACTATGTGGACGTGGACAGCATCCTGCCCCACGTAGTGCGGCATTAAGGAGGACCAATGAAACAGACATTTTTCAATCACAGAAAGACAGCGGCATTTCTGAGCACAGTCCTGTGCCTTTCAGTACTGACCGGGTGCGGGACTCCCAGCAATCAGCCTGCGCAGTCAGAAGGCCCCCAGCAGTCTGAGCAACAGATGGAGTTCCCCTATGAGCTGACCATCGGCGGCGTGGGCTATTCCTTCGCTTTCTCCTATGACGACCTGACCTTTCTGGGTTGGGAGTCCCAGTCAGTGAAGACGGAGGACGCTGAAAAGGTCCTGGTGCCCGCCGGGGAGACCAGTGAATCGTCTGAGGACGATGCAGTGTACTACAAGAACGGCGATATCCGGGGCGCACGGCCTATTTTCTATAACAGCGACGCCGAAAATCAGTTTGTGACTGAGTGCGAGGTCGTAGGCTTTGTATTCGATGACAGCTATAACTACAGCTATCCCGCCGGTGAGGTTGCGGTCAGCGGACCGGATGGAACGGTGGAGCTGGGTATCTCTACATACGACGAGGCTTTGGCAGCCCTGGGGACGCCGGTGAGCGACGACGGTACGACCATCCTGTATACAGGGAACGGGGAGGAGACCTGCACCAAGTATCTGAAACTGGAATTTGACGACACCGGAGTGCTTGAGTTCCTAAGCATTCAGTCGTATACTGCTGATACAGAGGACTGAGGGACATCACACTGGGGGGATAGAATATGCAGATTGAAAACAGAAAGCACTGGATAGACCAGATTATGGACAACGTGTCGGATTACGAGCTGACCGCGATGTTCGCGGACCTCACAGAGTTCCGGCGGACTGCGCTGCTGAAGCCGGAAAGCACTGTCCGGGCTTTGGACAGAATTTTTCGGAAGCAGTGCGGGCAAAGCGATACCATGCTGCGGGTAGTGGAGGATGCGGTGCTCTATGAGATGGCCCGGCGGTACAACAATGCCAACGAAGATAACAGGGCCGCAGCCATTGAGAGATGGAAGACTCAGGGATTTAGGGAGGTCTTGCTCTACAAGGACGAGGCGAGCACCCCAATTTTGACGTACTGGGTCTTTGCAGATAACGCGGACAACCTCACCCTGGGACACTTTGACAGCGAAGAGGCCGCTCGGGAATTCATCCGTCAGAATGGATACACCTACGGAAACGATGGCTCCGTTATCATCGCCTCGGACGAGGGCGGCGCAGAGGACGAATAGCCAAAAGTTTCTGTCAGACTCGGAAAGTACCCGCAGGGAGGAGGGATGAGCAGGTGCAGACAATTTGTTACTGGACAAAACGGCCGGAGTTATCGCAAAAGGCCGAGAGCTTTGCGAAGGAGAAGGTCAATCACGACACACGAATTTACAGGCGAAACCGGGTATTCACGATTGCTGCGGTCACATTTCTGTCCATAAGCGGCGTGTTCATGGCCGGTTGCCTTCTGCGAATGATTGCTCACATTATGGCGGGTGTACCGGATGATGACCCTCAGTTCTATATCTGGCGGCTCTTTCTCAGCTTATCTACGCTTGCGATAGGTCTCATCCTTTTTCGGGTTCGTCCGGTACTGGAAGAGCTGCCTTGGCCAGACTGGTATGCGCAGTATATGCTGGACGAGACCCGCCTACAAATCCTTCTCTCTGGGAAGCCTGTCCGGGTCAGCGGCATGGTCGACAGGTTCGGCCGCCGCCTCCCGGAATGTGAGGCATACCGAGGTATTGCCGATTTCGACTCCAGAAAGTTGTTTCTCCTCTTTCAGGCCGGTCCTGACAGGAAGTTCTGTGTTATAACCTCTCTGGACGACATGACATTCATCCCATACGGATAGGCTCAAAGCCATGTACCTTCCCGGGTACATGGCTTTTGACATGTAAGAAAAAATCGAGGATAATATGGCAGCGGGAGGCGATAACTGTCCGGCAGTGCCAGGTAGTGCTCTGACTTCTCATTGCATTGCCGCAACTCGCCGGAAGTGCCGGATAGTTCCCTGGCTGCCAGGCAGTTGCGGCAACACTCGTTGCTCCTTCTGCCTGTTTATTGGACGTGGCGGTGAAATAGCAGTCACATGGAGCCTTAAAATATTGACTAATTTATTATTATATGGTATAATATTGTTACAGAAAACGGGAGGCCTGTCCTATGGAAGCACCTAAGCTCTTAAGCACTCAATACCCCGGCCTTATGAGTACCTACCACACACCGCATGTCTGCGGCCAGTGCGGCGCTCACATTGCCGACGACTGGTCATTCTGCCCGGAATGTGGGACAGCGACCGGCCTTACACAGGAGGACTTCGAAGAGTCGGCCCGGTGGCTGGATGCGGTGCAGAAGGCTGGCACCTGTACGCCAATGGATACCAAACAGAGGCCCAGATGTGCCCGTTGCAGGAACCACCACTACGATGTGGAGCAGAAGTTCTCCTGCAGGCTCGGCCACCAAGATACTTTTTCCATGAAAGAGGACATGGGCGAGTGCCCAGACTTCAAGAGCCGGTATCTGGAGTTCCCACTGACTGTGCAGGGGATTGAGATAAAGGAATGCTTGCCACCAATGCGGCAGGTTGGCAAGCTGGTTCGGGTTCAGCTCTGCGGGGATGAAAAGACATACCTGGGGATTTACCTCGGTGAACTTGTTTGTGACTCTTTCGTATACACCCGCTCGGATAGCCAAGAGCTGTTTGTAATGCCTTATCAGAATCCGGCTCTATACGTCCCGGCCTTGTCCCGCATCGTATGGGGGAATGAGAGCTGGTGGAGCATTATCAGGACCAGTAAGGACCTGGACAATATCGCTGACGACGACTTCGCAACTCAATGGTATAACCAGTTAATAAATGCGCTCTACACTGTGGGAGAGCTAGAAAACAGGAGGAAGGAGGAATCCTGAAATGTTGCTCAATAAAGAAACTGCCGTCGGCGGACTTGTCCAGGAGCTGAACCGATGGCTGAAGGTCAAATGGCTGCACGCGGACTACAACAAGCAGTTGCCAAATGCCCGGGATGTTCTCGATTACTTCAAACGGCTATTCGAGTCCGCCGAGCGGGAATACGGTGGTGCAGTCTGCAATGCACACGCAGACTTCTACAAGGAGCTGGGAAAGGAACAGCCGGACCAGTGCTGCGACTTCGACACTCTGACACTGCTGGACACATCTGTTCAGGGGAATGACCTGGTTCTTTTCACTTGGCTGGGTGGAGAGCAAATCCCTATCCTTGTGTTCCATATGGACATCCAGCACATTGCATTGGATGACGACACCTGTGAGGCAGTCCAGGGTGTTTCCTGCGATGATGACGCTGAAACCAAACTCGTAGATATCCTGTGCTCAGTCGTCCGTAAGCAGGACGCCACCGAGGTAGATATCATCCAGCGATGGCAGTTGGCATCGGACTTTTACCGGGAGAAGCATCCCATCTGCCCAGTCTGTGGAAATGGGAATGTCCGCATCGTCCCGAATGACGATTGGAGCAGCAGTGGCCCAGGGCGGTATGTCTGTGACTACTGCGACTGGGAGTCCCACGGAAAGCAGTACTATTACAAGAGCGACCTGGGAGATAAGGACGCTTTTCAGAAAGAGGTCAAATACCTCAAAAAGGTCCGTGACTGCAAAGACGGCGTTCGGACGGCAGATGACACCTTCAAAGCAGCAGTTGAGCTGCTGACCGCCACGCGGGATAAGGCGTTGAAGGGGAAGGTTGAAGTCTACGTACTTCAGCAGACCCTGGAGAGCTGGTCCAAGCAGCTTGAGCGGCTGACCGCTGAATGGAAAGGAAATAAAAATGGGCGCTGACAGCGGGTATCCTGTGGCAGAGGAAGTTCGGTTGGCCACTCAAGGCGATAAGGAGGCGGCAGGGCGGTTGGCCCAAGCCGGTATTCTCCTGCCGTGCCCCTTCTGCAAGTCCAATTTGGAACACAAACGCTTCCTCGGCCACTGGTACTGGCTGCACCCGGTTACAGCGTGTCCGCTCATCTGGTGTGCCGAGGACTCCCAGTATGGGTTTCTGGACGCAGAGAAGAACAACACCATGTGGAACACGCGAAACCTATCCGATTTTGAAAGCGAGGAAGAAAAATGCTGAAATATTACGACCCCAACTTTAGGGGCGTCCATATTGTGCGGGCCACATTCATGGCCTGGGACTATGTAGGGCATGTGGCATGGCCTATCGGCGGGAACTGCCGTGGCGCTGCAATGCTGGATACGGACTTTCTGGAGTGCGACACCCAGGAAGATATCGACCGCTATGTGGAGAACGACTGCCAATTCTCCTTTGACGAGGAGAGCGAGACCTACTCCGCCGTCCTTCACCGGGAAGATGGCGATACACTGGAGTACTCTGGCGACGAGGATGAGTTCAAGAGCATTCTGATTTCCATGGAAATCAGCGAGTGCCGGGAACAGAAGACCCATTGATGGCAGGGAGGGAGACGCATTTTGAAAGCAGCTATCCTCGCGCTGGCGGTTGTACTGGCCCTATCCGGGGTCCAGTCAACCCCGGCGGCGGCCGTGGAAGCCCCGGCCATCAAGTCCGGGCCCGCCTATGTTGTGGAGCACGGGACTGAGTACATCCTCCACGCCGGTGGCGTAACTCCGGCTGGCGCTGTTGGCAGTAATAGCCTGGAGGCCCTGGACTACTCCTATCAACGGGGCTACCGGGCCATGGAGATGGATTTCTTTTGGACGACTGACGGCCAACTGGTCTGCGTCCATGATTGGGATGCCTATTACGCCCACAGCCTGGGCAAAGAGGCCCTGACGCTCCAAGAGTTTGAGTCTGTGAACGGCTCCTATGGGTTTACCTCCATGACTATCGACAGCCTGACCCAGTGGATAACTCAACACGACGATGTTGTCATCGTCACCGACATCAAAGAGAACTGTGCGGAGGGCGCGAAGCTGATTGCGGAGCGGTATCCCCAGTTGCGGGACCGATTCTACATCCAAATCTACAACACCCAGGACTATGAGGCGGTATCCGCGCTGGGCTTTCAGAACATCATCCTGACGGTCTACCAGATGACCTGGGCGGAAAAGGCAGATGTCAATGCCCTGGTGGCCTTCGCCAGCAGTCATACGCTGGCAGGCATTACATTTCCTATCGACCTGGTAGACCTCATCCCTGGGTATCTTGAGACCCTGGTGGCCTCCGGCACTCCAGTTTTTGTCCACACCGTCAATGACGCTGAAACGCAACAGATGCTCTTTGACGCCGGAGTGGCAGGAGTCTACACAGATGGGATGCTTCAGTGAGCAAGGGGGGTACAATCCATGGATGAAACACTGATTTGCCCCTATTGCGGGCAGGAACAGTACGGCCACGAGCCAGACGAAATTACGGCTTTCATGTGCTCTACTCAGTGTGAGCACTGCGGCAAAATGTTCTCGTACTCCGTTACTGTTACCAGAGAATACAACGCCACAAAGGATGAGGCCGATTAGACCTCATCCTCAAAAAAGACGAGACCTGTGTGCGTCAGCCAAGAGGGGGATGACGATGGAGAGAAAATTCAACACAAATGGGACCGCAAGGTTCACCAATATCAAAGTTCTGACGGCATGGCTCGAAAATCTCAGCGCAGAGGCCGCTGGGGAGACCTGTGACCGTCTTCTGGCCGTCCGTAAGGGTCAGTTACCGCACGGCCGCTCTGACGCCATACAGGACGTTATAAGCGCGTCCTTTCAGGTGACAGGCTATGTGCTCTCGAAACCGGACTGGGCGACCAATTTGGGTCCCAGCAAAGAAGAGAAGTGGGCCATGCAGCGCTCAGCCCTCAGTGAGCGCCTGCAGAAGTTCTATAACTATTGCGCAGAGTTCGGCCAGACCCCCAATGTCGGCTTTTGGGCGGATGGGGAGTATGCCTTTCTGTATCTCGGGAACCCCAGCTCCGGTATCATTGTGCCGGAGCCGGAAAAGTATCTGGAGTACATCCCACCGAAGGACTATTCCGCTATGACCCCGCTCCAGGTACGAAAGCAACTCGGTGTCGGCATATCTCAGGAAGACGGCGATATCCAATCTCTGGTCTCCGCAGAGGTCGAGGCCAGTCTAACAGGTGCGGACCTCAAGAAAAGTCTGGACGACCAGAATCAAGCGATTGCGGATATCGAGCAGGAAATGAAAGATACTCGGGAGGCCAAGACCGGAGAACTGGCAGAACTCCGCATGGAACTGGAACGTATCCAGGCGGAACTGGATGCCAAGAAGTCCGCGCTCATGGCAGAACTGGAACAGAAGAAGCGGTATATGGAGCAGATGAAGGAACAGATGGAAAACCAAATCTATCTGCTGGACTCTCAAATCTATGCCATCCGCTGCTTCGCCGGAGAGGTCGTCCAGTTTGCCCGCATCCGGTCCGGCCGAAATGCCCCTATCACCGAGCCTATCGTCATTCATCAGAAACTCCGGTTCCTGGATGAAGACCTGGGCCGCCTAGCGTCTCTCTACGAAATCCAGTGGGAGAGACTGGACCTGTTTGAACAGTTCCTCCGGCACTCGCCGCTGGCCTTGGATACCTTCGCTCCCAACGAGCGTTGCGTTGTCCTAGTCCGCCTGAGCCGTACCGGCACACAGCAGGGAAGGGACAACATCCGCCTCTATACGAATCTCTTCAAGAACTATGAGTATTACCACGGGAAGACCGTGGGCATCATCATCCGAAATGGGGAGAACCTGTATCTGGGTTGGACGGAAGAGGATAGAGTTCATATCGAGGATGACCTGCTTATCTCCAAGGTGGTCACGGAAGTGACGCCGGGAGAAGAACCAGAATTCATGTTTGAATCGGAGCGTGAGTGGTACGAGCAACAACAAAAAGCTGAGCGTCGCCGCCTGGTGGATGGGCTGGTCTCCCGCTCCTTCGTTTACAACATCCTGCAGGGCATCGTGGAGCACACCGATATGCTCCCGCTCCCGGAGGGCGTGGCGCTGAATAAGCCCTCGGAGTATGTCATCTACTCTGTGGCGGACAAATGGCTGGTAGACAACCGCTTTGGTTCCTTCAACGAAATCGTTGAAAAGTCCAATGAACGGGTCACAGAAGGTGATATGCTATTGACAGTCCAGCACCTTATCCCAGAGCGTAGCTCCTGGGGCGGAAACTACAGCCCCCGCTGGGACAATGTGCGCGGCAGAGGCGACCGAAACCGGACCCATGACTGCCATGTGGATGACTGCAAAATATATCCCGCCAATCTGGTTGAATATGATGAACCTGTCAGCAAGACACGTTTCAAGCGCCTGGTGCCGCCTGGGTACTTCGAACTCCAGAAGAACCCAGACGCGAAGCCCACTTGGCGGGAGTTCGTCGAGTACACTGACAGGTATGAGCCGCTCCACAACGAGGATGGTTCCGAGGTCCCGCCAGATGAGCAGGACCAAATTATCGATGTGTTCGATTACCGCAGACAGCATGTCTATGTCTCTGTGCCGAAAATGTTCAGCTACGCTGATGCTCGTTCAAATTTTGAACTACAGCCGGAAGAATATATCAATCTGACCTACCTCAACAGTGTTTGGCTGGAGTGGGCTGTGACCACCAAGAACCTGGGTGGATGGACGGTGGGCAGTAAGGAAGTGACCTACGCCTATGCCATCAAGTACATCAAGACGGCCCTGGACTTCATTCGGAAGCGGGAAGCGGAGGAAAAAGCGAACCTGGATGCCGTGGACAGCACCATTACCCAGGACCCGGATTGGCCGCTGCGGCTGAGCGAATGGAAGCTGGCGAAGGGGGTGCGGCAAATCACGCCATATCAGGCAAAGCGGTTCGCCAAATATTACAAAGAGCGGGGAGTGGTAAGTAATGGAGCGGGATGACCTCATCCTTCGGAGGGTCGCGGCCGCCTACTTCGCGGGGGATGAGGTCATCCCCTGCGGAGAGGCCCGGGCTGCGATAGAGATGTGTCCGGCGGCAGAACTTCCGCCAGACTGGCTCAGCAGGGAAGCCGTCCAGTTGGCCGTAAGAGAAGCCTATACTGGCTGTATGGATTCGACCGTCTATGCGCCAAGGGACTTCCTTCGCCTGTTGGATGCTGTACCGTCAGTTCGGCAAGACAGCCAAAGGTATGGCTATTGGATACGCCGGGATGTGTGGGGAGAGGACCCCTGGGAGTGCAGCGAATGCGGCAATTCCGTTCCGGTCTATGGATACCGTTTCTGCCCAAACTGTGGGTTTCCGATGAGATTGGGAAAGAAGGCGGATAAATGAAACCTGAGAGTTGCATTCACAAACTGCCGATTTATCATGTCGATATCCTCGAAATATCCCATCCAGCTCCAACCTTTATCGTCCAGCAAGTCAACTGCAAGGGGGTGATGGGTGCTGGCCTAGCAAAACAAATCAGGGCCAAGTGGCCCAGCATCTATGCCCCATACGCTGAAATCTGTCGAAACAAGGGCTCACAGGCCCTGGGAACGATGTTCCCCTATAAAACGCCAGATAACGGCCCCGTCATTTGCAACTGTTTTGCCCAAGACGGCTATGGCCGCGATAGGCAATATACCTCATATCCGCATCTCCAAGAAAGTCTTTGTCAAGTAAGGGCGTATGCGGAAGGACATTTCAAGGATTGTTCTGGTACAAAAACGCCAGTCTCTATTGCAATCCCCTATGGGTTGGGATGCGGCCTGGCCGGAGGCGATTGGAACACGGTTTATGGCATCCTCAACGAAGTGTTCTTTGATTGCAATAACAACTATTTGCACGTTTACATTTGCAAATTGCCCGAGCGGCAGAAGGAGGAACTGAAATGAGTACTGTCCCGAAAAGCCCGTATCCCGATGGGGACCGCAGCATTCTAGCCTGCCCATCCTGTGGAAGCGGCGAATACCTCTGGAATGAGGACGGAAACCGCAACCATTTCTGTGGCCAGTGCGGCCAGGCTATTGACTGGGGGGATAAGGCCCCCAGGAAGGACCTGCGAGTCGCTTGTTATTGCCGTGTGGCCACCAGGGAACAGGCGGAGGAAACTGACCTGGAGACGCAGCGAGAGCTGCTTGCAAAGGAAATCAAGAACGGAAAGTTCGGCCCCAACTGCTATATCCTAAACCCGCAGGAAGACCCCGCCGCCGTCAAGGCGCTCCGGGCCTATGCAACCGCGACTGACAATGGGGAACTAGGCATGAGCCTGCTGGCTACCATCAAGCCGTTGGAGCGGCCGGAGGAGTGCCCATTCGACCAAAGCGCCAAAGCACTTCAGCACCTGTTTGACACAGCCTGGAAGCTGAACATCTCCGCAGAAACCAGAAGCCAATTCACACAGATGGTCACGGACCAACTCTCCGGCATCATGCAGGATTTCAATTTCCTGGTGGAGAACTGGAAGCTGATGACCGGATTCGCAGAAGTACCGCAGGACAAGGAGGAGTCTGAGACGTCAGTCACCCCACGAATAAATTCGGGGGCTTGAAAAAGCCCAGACTGACTACCCTAAGTGCTTCGGGCACTACGTTATCCGAGAATGCCAGCCGGGCCACTATCGTGGTCTGGCTGGCACATAGGCACCGGCGGGCGTGATATCCGAACCTGCCGCACTGCGGCGCATAGTTAAACAATCCTGATGGGTAGGGGCAGTGCTGTGCGCGGAGAAACCTCGGAATAACATTGGGGACGGATACCTGACGGGTTTCGGCCCGGGCAGTTTTCTTAGAAGTAACTGCCAAAACGTAAGAAAGGAGGCGCACTGACATGGTGTATGTTCAGAACCGGCTGGGACAGCCGCTGATGCCAACAAAGGACCACCGGAAGGTGCGCCTTCTGCTGGACAGAGGAGCGGCGGTGGTCGTAAAACGCACCCCATTTACCATCCGCCTGACAACAAGGTCAAAGACCTACGTACAACCAATCATTTTAGGCGTGGATGCTGGAAGCAAGACCATTGGCCTGTCGGCATCCACGGAAGCAGAGGAACTATTTGCCGCTGAGGTCACACCCCGGAACGACGTGGTGGATAATCTGTCCACCCGCAGGGAGTTCCGTCGTGCCCGGCGCAACCGGAAGACGCGATACCGCGAGCCTCGGTTCAATAACCGGGTTCGAAGCAAGCACAAGGGCTGGCTCGCCCCGCCCGTGGAGGTAAAAATCCAGGAGCACATCACCGCTGTCAAGCGTGTGTGCGCTGTGCTCCCAGTTGGAAAAGTCGTTGTGGAAACAGCGGAGTTTGACCTGCAGCTTTTGAAGGCAGTAGAGGCCGGGCTTCCGGTCCCACAGGGAGAAGATTACCAAAGAGGTGAGATGCTGGGCCATTACAACGTCCGGCAGTTCGTTCTCTGGAGGGACGGTTACACCTGCCGGTGCTGCGGTGCTCATTGGAAGGGCGTGAAATTCCACGTCCATCACCTGGAGAGTCGGAAGACCGGCGGAGACGCCCCGGATAACCTCGTGACCCTGTGTGATGGGTGCCACAAGAAGTTCCACAAAGGGATAATCACCCCGGACATCCTTAAAAAGCGGAAACGTCGTCCTACCAGGGATGCCGCCTTCATGGGCATTATGCGCAAGACCCTAATGGAACGGCTCCGGGCAGAACTCCCAATCCAAGTCGTGGAGACAAAGGGGTATATCACCAAATATACCAGGGTGGAACTTCTGAAACTGAACAAAACCCACACCAACGATGCCTTGGCTATTGCTCAGGGAAGAAGAGGGGTTGGAGTTGAAGAACTAACGGCGATTCCGCAGTCTGATTATATCTACCACATTCGCCCAGTCCGCCACCATAACCGCCAGCTCCACAAGGCGGCCATCCTCCCAGGAGGCATCCGTAAGAGCAACCAGGCCCCACGCTATGTGCGAGGGTTCCGATTATTCGACAAGGTATCCTATCTGGGAAAAGAATGCTTTATTTGGGGCAGACGCAGCAGTGGGAGTTTCCTGCTCAAACTGCTGGATGGCACCAAAGTCAAGGATGGGGTTGGATACAAGCGTATCAGTCTTCTGGAACGAAGTGCAAGCTACTTAATTTCTTAACAGAAAGGGGAGAAGGGCTGTTTCCTCCCCATGGTTGAAACCAGGGGTTTCCACAGCCCGATTTCGATGAAAACCTACAAGCTGGTTCTGGGCGGCCTGGATATGCTGGCGGCGGCAGCATCCCTAACTTTGGCCATCAAAAAGAAGAGCGGTCTGCAGTACGGCTTTGCGGCCGGATTCGCCCTGATGGGTGCGCTCAATCTGCTGGACGCCGCCCAGGATGACAAGTACCCAGACATCTACGGTGGCCAGGTATGACCTGCGTCATCTGCCTGGAAGATAGGGGAGGGGTGATGTTCAATCACCGCCGGGTCAGTCGGGATGCGGTCGTCACGGACCGCATCCTGAAACTTGCCGCCGAGCATGGACCGCTGAATATCACCCCATATACTCTCCACCTACTGCCACAGGAGAATATCCCACCATGCGTAGTCCATATCTGCGACCACCCGGCCACCGAGGGGAAGGGCACCTGCTGGTTGGAGGATACCGTTGGGGAGTTGCGGCCTGACGCCGCAGACAGGCTCATTCTCTTCCGCTGGAACCGGGCATATCCAGCAGACACGCTCTTTGACCAGAAGGCGTTCTTCTCCGTGGGAAACTGGGAACTGGTGAGCCAGGAGGAGTTTCCCGGGAAATCTCACGATAAAATCACAATGGAGGTATACCACCGTGTTTAAACAGAAGATTTTGGCCATTGGCACCGCTCTGCTTCTCACTTTCTCCCTCGCCGGGTGCGGCGGGGAGGCCACTCTGGGCGATATCTATGACGGCCTCAGCGATATTCCAGTCGAGGATATCGTGGATGGTGCCTCCGGCCTGCTGGATGGAGCAATTCAGGACGCCACGGATGCCTGGAACGAAGGTACATCCCAGAGCACCGAGCAGAGCACAAGCGCTGTCTCTCTGGACGACATCCCGGAGTTCAGCGACAGCCCTTATGTCACAATCAATGACAATGTTCCCTACTTTACGGAAGATGAACTGACCACGGAGGCGTTTGAAACCTATTCTGAGCTGGATGACCTGGGCCGCTGCGGCGTCGCATATGCCAATGTGTGTCAGGAGCTGATGCCCACCGAGGACCGGGGCGAAATCGGCCAGGTGAAGCCGACTGGCTGGCACACCGTCAAGTACGATTTCGTCAGCGGCAAGTACCTGTATAACCGTTGCCATCTGCTGGGGTATCAGCTCACAGGGGAGAATGCCAACGAGCAGAACCTCATCACAGGCACCAGATACCTCAATGTGGAGGGGATGCTTCCATTCGAGAACATGGTAGCCGACTATGTGCAGGAAACTGATAACCATGTGCTCTATCGTGTGACCCCTATCTTTGAGGGAGATGAGCTGGTGGCCCGGGGCGTTCTCATGGAGGCCCTGTCGGTAGAGGACGACGGCGAGGGCATCTGCTTCAATGTCTATTGCTACAACAACCAGCCCGGAGTCATCATCGACTATGCGACAGGAGAGAGCCAGGCTGCTTGATAGGAGGTTCCGGTTATGATATATACAGTTTTAACCAATAAGGCCCTTCGGATAGCTTATGAGGCCCATCAGGGGCAGGTCGACAAAGCAGGACTTCCGTACATCTTCCATCCGTCCCATCTGGCCGAGCAGATGACAGATGAAATCTCAACCTGTGTGGCCCTGCTGCACGATGTGGCGGAGGATACCAATGTGTCGCTGGACGACTTGGCCAGGGAGTTTCCCCCGGAGGTCATGGAACCGCTGCGGAAGCTCACCCACCAGCCTGGTGTGTCCTATGCAGACTACATCATCAGCCTACGGGATGACCCGGTGGCCAGGAAGGTCAAAATGGCAGATATCCGGCATAACTCCGACATGAGCCGGTTTGCTGGTGTTAAGCCTATCTCACCTCGGGATGCCGTCAGGTTGGACGAAAAGTATAAGATGGCCCTGGCTCTTCTCTCAGAAGGGCGCTGAAATTTCGATTGGAGGTTTTTTACGATGAAGCATAAGCGCGCATTCACTGCCCTTGTGGGCATTGCTATTGGAGGCGCGGTCGCCGCCATCATTCATCAGCTTCGTAAGCCGGTCACATACAATCTCCGTGACAGTAGCGGGAAGGTGGCGGCCACCGGCACGACGAAGGATGGAAAGGTCACGGTTGACGGGGCGCTTCCCTATGGGACATACACCATTCGGGAGGAAGACCCTGCCGCCGCTGAGTGAGGGCGGCGCTCTATGATTCTGGCTTTTACGGGGGCCGGTATCTCCCAGGCGTCTGGAGTTCCCACTTTTGCTAAACAGCCGGGTATTCGTGACTGCCTTACCCGCAGTTATGCTATTCAGCATCCTGCGGAGTATGGGGAGGTCATCGCTGAGATGCAGAAGGCATGTAACGCTGCGGCTCCCAATGACGCTCATCTTGCCCTTGCGGAGTATGATGTGCCGGTTATCACCATGAATGTCGATGGGCTTCACCAGAAGGCCAGGAGCCGTCATATCTTGGCCATCCACGGTACTTTGCCAGACATTGTACTCTATGATGACCCTGCGCCGCTATATGAGGTGGCCCACAACTGGGTATTCCAGTTGCGGGAAGGGGACTTCTTCCTGATAGTCGGAACCTCCTACTATACCAACATCTCCGTGCAGCTCAAGCGGGAGGCGCTCAGAAGGGGAGCGGATGTGTTCGAAATCGACCACGATGCGGAGCATCTGGTCCGAGATTTCCTTCAGAAGGCGGATACTCCGGCCTGTACTTTCGAGCAATTCTTGGCAAGAAGTCCATACATATAAGGACAACCTGCGTTCCGTAATAGAACGCAGGTTGTTTTATTTGAATTTTCTGGAAAATAGACAGTCGAAAAACTTTATCGTATAGAAAGCCAGCCTGCGTCGCTTAGTGAACGCAGGCTGGCTTTCTTATCCAACAATGCCCGATACAAAAATTATGCTTTGCTCAGGAAATTCGGCCTGATAGCGAAAGCCTCGTCCTTTCGGCACAGGCAGTTCCGGGAGAGGGGGAAGTTCCTTCTCTACGGTCTCTGACTCCGCAGCGGCAGTCTTATGGTAGGTATCCCGGCGTCGACCGGCCTGTGGAACCGCCTTTATCACAACAGGGCATCCACTCTGAATGACGGAACACGGGGCGAGGCAAACGCTGTCCAGGACCTGGGAGGCGTAAAGCATCACAATCAGGTCGCGGAGATACGTATAGGGGAAAATAAAATCTGACTCAATCGTGACGGAATAAAAAAATGCTGTCTCTACATCGTAATATCCGTCAAGGCTTCCAAATGGCGTATCCACCCGATAGAGGCAGTATTTGTGACCCTGGAATTCAGTCTCTTTAAGCAGTACCCCTGTCATCTCATCTGTCGGGTCGTCTATTTCGAAGAATACTCCATTTGGTGGAAGTTGGACACTGTTTTCTTTGAGTTGTGTCGAAACCAGCTCTATATCCAGAAGCACATGTAAATTTTGAAAGGGGACCTTGACAGTATCAAACGTCTTCTCAGGCACGATGTCGAAGGTATACTCATCTATCAGCGGAAGCATGGCCGCTAAGGAGTTGATATGGATGCGCTGTACCTGTTCCAGTGTAGATATATCGTTCAGAGAGTGAATGTTCATGCCATACTTGGCATAGAGGTTCTTGACGACCTGTTTCTGCTCAAAAGGGTCTTTAGGCCGCCAGCCGCCAAGAATCTTCTGGTTCAGTTCGTTGGCTGGCCGGTCACTATATGGAAAGGGACATGGGCCAGTCAGCCACGCTCCGGCTGTGGATACGCCATACACGCAGCACTCCAAGTCGAATTTGTCCGGCCGGAGGTACTCCAGCGTCTGCAACATCAGATTGACATAGGCAGTCCGTATGTCCTTCTCCACCACAAGGGAACTCTCGTATTGGAGGCGCATTAGCTGGCCCGCAAAGGCACAAAACTCATGCTCCATGTGATTCTTCTTGATAAGCGCACTCAGGTTATTATAAAATGCATGGAGACCCAGGACGAACTTTTCCTCATTGGCTCTGGCCAATTCCAACTGCCCTTCGATTTGCCTGGTCAGAATTTTCTGGGGGAGAGCTGCACTGATTGCATAGGCCCCGGCTGTGAGTTTCTGAAAGGGGACATTCTCAATGAGTTGGAGGACCCAGGTTGCCGTGCCGAACGTGCGGTCCATGATTAACTGAACTTCCAGTGGCTTCCCGGCAATTCGCTTCTGGACACGCTTCAGATACTTCCCGACAAAATCGGTAGATTTGATTTCAAATTGCACGCAAACCCTCCCCCAAATGAACGCTTTCCATATCACTTGCTAAAGCCCATGATAGTTTATTGTACCACATGACAGCAAATCACTCAACCGCTAAAGAAGAAAAATATTGAATAATTCATCATTGTGTGGTATAATGTTTTCGAGGTGAGAGCGTTGCGCATCCTGTCGATTGATTTTGACTACTTCGTAAATCCCACGGCGCTTCAGCGTGCGTTATATTTTCCTGATGGCGGCCGTGAAATGAGTGATACACTGAATACCTTCGTGTGGGCTGGAGCGTATGCGCACTCCAAAGTCGCTACGAAAAGGGCAGGCAACGAGAAGAACAGCCTGATGCAGGTCGAGCTGCTGAAAAAGCCTCTCCAGGCAATCCATAATATCGTCATGGCCCAGGGGGATATCCGCTATATGGTGGCAGACAGCCACGCCCATGCCTACGACTTCATCAATGAAAACTGGGATGGAAGCGTGACTGAATTATACAACGTGGACTTTCATCACGATACCTTTGACGTCGGCGAGGGAGTCCACTGTGGAAATTGGCTGCGCTGGCTCCTGAATGATGGCACCGTAGATGCCGCATACTGGGTCAATCAGACTGATAGTGAATTGGCAGATAATATGACCCAGGTGATTTCACTCTCTGAGCTTCCCAAGACTGGCTATGATTTGGTATATATCTGCCGCTCCGGGTGGTGGACGCCTCCACACATGGATGAGGCGTTCATCAAGTATCTTGCCCGGCCGCTGATTGAAAATAAGAACGGCTGGGAAGTGAAATATCAGAAAGGCATGATGGAGAGCCGTTACAACAATGAACTGAAAAATCTGGTAAAGCAGGAATGTATCTTCCGCGATAAATTCCCCAAAGATATTGTCCTGCAGGATGACCCCACGATGCCCCAAATTGACTCATCTGGCGGTAGATGGTATAATAATCCCAGTATTTGAGGAAGTATCATTACAAAAACGCATATGAAGATTTCAGCGGCTTTCGTTTTATGAAACGAAAGCCGCTTTTCTATATACACAAACGTCACCATCAAGGAGGAAGCAGTATGAGTAAAAACAAGAGCGAGACTGACCAGCTCAGAGAAGGGACCCGTGTCTTCGCGCATGGAGAAGCGGCGTACCTGTGGATTCAGGACTATAATGGTCTGGTATTCACAATGGGCACAGTCATGCGGACGCCAAAACCAACAGACAAGAAGGTCCTGGTAATCCTGGATATGCTGGGCGATAAGTGGGATGTGGTCACAACGGTACGCCGCACTGCACTCAAAATCGCCAGACAGCCATCTGTAAAGGAGGGCGACATTCATGTTCACAATTGAGGACGTCCGGCGGGAGTATCACAGGCTGGATGGAATTTGTAGGGTCGATACCTCACAAATCCCAGTGAAAATCTCAAAACGTGCCATCAGGCGGCGGGGTAGCTGTGCCTACTCTGGCCGGTGCGTAAAAGAAATCCGGCTGTCGGATTTTATTTTCGATGAACCGGCAGACCTGTTCTATGATACCGTTCGGCACGAGTATGCCCATGCTGTAGTCAAGCTGCGGCATCCGACGGAGCGCCATGGGCACGATGAAGTCTGGAAGGCCGTCTGTCTGGAGGTGGGATGTAAGCCAAACCGGCTCACATCTATTCCGACCGAAGTGCGGAAGCAGCATGAGGACAAGTCCAAGTATCTACTGAACTGTAAGACCTGCGGGGCGCAGTGGAAATTCTATCGGAAGACAAAATTGATTCAAAACATGCTTGCCGGGAACCCAAAGGCGGTCTGTCCGCATTGCGGGCTTACAGATTTTGAGCTGATTCAGCGAGACACACAAAGGAGCTAAGTAGAATGGCAAAATATCGGATAGGAGTCACGGAGGCTGGTGATGCCGGTATCGACCTGAGCTGGGTTCGAAAGATGGACACAGTGGATGGTGCGGTCGTCATCACAAAGCAGATTACACACGGTTTCCTTGACGCAGTGTTGGACCACCAGAAAAAGCTCATTGTCCATGCCACTATGACCGGCTATGGCGGGAGTGCCCTGGAACCTTGCGTTCCGACACCGGACGAGCAGTTCGAGGCGGTCCAGGCTCTAGTGGATAGCGGTTTCCCACAGGAGAAAATTATTATCCGGGTGGACCCGCTCATCCCAACAGAGAAGGGCCTGAACAAAGCATTGAAGGTCATTGAGACCTGTATGGATGACGGCTTCCGGCGGTATCGGGTCAGCGTCCTAGACATGTACAGGCATGTCAGGAACCGCTTCCGTGCCATAGGGCTTCCGTTGCCCTACGGTGAAAACCAATTTGCCAGCAGAACGCAGTTGGCCGAGGCAGATGCAATGCTCCGCGAAGCCGTTGCATACTGGCAGGGGCTGGGACAACGGGCAATCGACCTGCGTATCGAGTCCTGTGCGGAGCCATATCTGCGGTATCCTATCCGTTGCGGCTGTGTCTCATCCTATGACCTGGAACTACTGGGCCTGGATACAAATGACGCCGACTCCATGGGCTATCAGCGGGAGCACTGTATGTGCTACTCTGGAAAGGTAGAACTACTAAGCCACAAACATCCGTGCTCGCATGGATGTCTCTATTGCTATTGGCGAAAAAATGTACAATGATTTCGAATAAGGAGGGAAGCTCCAGTGGATTATAAAGAATTCTGCGCTAAGTACCATGTGCGTTTGAATGACCAGCAGGCCACCGCTGTACAGAGAGTGAATGGAGCCACTTTGCTGCTGGCCGTGCCGGGGAGCGGGAAGACCACGGTCATCGTGGCCCGCACCGGCTATTTGCTACACGTGGTGGGCATCGACCCGCGTAATATCCTGACCATCACCTTCACGAAGGCGGCAGCCCGGGAGATGAAGGAGCGGTTTATCAAGAAGTTCGGAGAAGTCAACGGCTTTGTGCCACACTTCTCGACCATCAACAGCTTCTGCCTGTCGGTCATCAAGACCTGCGCCCGGGAAAAGCACATTACGATTCCTGAGCTGGTGGCCAACAATGAGCCCATTATCCGGGACATCGCCCGGACGATGATGCGGGATTATCCCAGCGACTCGACCATCAAGTCCCTGGCACAGAGTGTCGGGAAGGTCAAGAACGAACTGATGGAGAACGACCAAATCAAGCAGATTGAGGAGGAAGGCATCGACTTTTACCAGTTCTACCATAAGTACAAGGCCCATTTGACCGACAACGGCCTCATGGACTTTGACGACCAGCTTCTGATGGCCAACGAGTTGCTGGATACATACCCAGACATCCTGGCCCGGGCGAAGATGCAGTACCGCTATATCAGCCTGGATGAGGCGCAGGACACCTCTCTGGTACAGCATCGCATTGTCCAGAAGCTAGTAGGGAAGGACGGCAACATCTTCATGGTCGGCGACGAAGACCAGAGCATCTACGGCTCACGGGGAGCTTACCCGGAGGCTCTGCTCAGTTTCGAGTCCGACTACAACAATGCCAGCATCATCTACATGGAGACGAACTTCCGCAGCGACCAAAAAATCGTTCTGGCCGCTAACCAGTTCATCAAGCGGAATAAGGAGCGTCATGATAAGAACATGCACCCGAATTCCACGGAAGAGGGAAAAATCAACTTCGTCCCCCTGCAGGACATGAAGTCTCAGCCGCATATGGTCTTTGACGCCATCCGAAAGGTTCTGGCCGCCAAGGACCACACCCTGGCGATTCTCTATCGGAACAACTACTCAGCCATCCCCATCATCAATCTGCTACAGAAAGCGGGGCTGGGGGTCCGTACACGGGACGCGGCCGGTATTTTCCTGACGAACTTCGTGGTCAGTGATATCCTGACCTTCTTCCGTTTCGCCAAGGACCAGACCAATCTTCAGCTCTTCCGGCAACTCTACTACAAGCTGGGGCTCTACCTCAAGTCCTCAGTGGTCCAGTCCATTGAAGAGACGATGGCGAGGCAGCCTTGCCGTTCTGCGCTGATTCCTCTGACCCATTACGGACGGATTTCCGCGCAGTCACGGCAAATCCTTCGGTACATGGATGAACTCCCGAAGATGTCGCCGCTGGACGGTATTGATAGTATCCTCTGGAATATTGGATACATGGATAACTGGCTCCAGCGGAAAATCGACGAGGGAGCCTCCGAGTCCTCGCTTATGCTGAAGGTCAATATCCTGAAGCTCGTGGCCATGGAGTATAAGACCGTTGATGAGTTCCTAACGGCCATTGACCGGATTCGGGACTATCAGGGCGACCCGGACTCCAATGTGACGCTCTCGACCATCCATTCCAGCAAGGGCCTGGAGTTCGACCAGGTGGTGCTGGTGGATGTGTTCAATGGCGTCCTGCCTACCATCAGCAACACCAAGGAGGAGAAGGACGAAGAAGAAGAGGCTAGGCTATTCTACGTGGGAGCCACCAGAGCCAAGCATCAGCTTGACATCGTGGTTCCGAACGCTATGTTTGGCCAGACACTGGAGGTATCCGAGTTCTTGAAAGGATTCGGCAGTTAAGTGTATTGGCGCAAGCAGGAGGGGAATTTCCCCTCCTGCTTTGCAATTATAGGTTGAATCTATCCTACGTCATGATATAATATCAATACGAGGTGATTGCTGTGAAGATTGACACTAAAGCTATTTTTTCTATTACCGAGGCCAATCAGAATTTCTCCAGGGTGGCCAGGAAGGTCGACGAGCTTGGCTCCGTAGTCATCATGAAGAACAACGCTCCGAGATACCTTGTCATTGACTTCAGTAAGGCGGAATCAGATTCCGAGGCCACGGATGAGGATGTGCTGACCATTTCCCAAAAGCTCATTGAGGAAAACCGGGAAGCCTATGAGGTGCTGGCGCAATGATTCGGCTTACAGCATCACAAATTATAAAACTGCATGAGCAACTTATCCAGCAGACTGGTGGCAGTCATGGCATACGGGATATGGGTCTGCTGGAATCGGCAATAGAGGCTCCGTTCCAGTCATTTGGTGAGCACGAACTGTATCCATCTGTTCAGGCGAAGGCGGCCAGACTAGGCTATGGGCTTATAAAAAACCACGCCATGATTGACGGCAACAAGCGCATCGGTGCTCATGCTATGCTGGTCATGCTTGCCCTGAATGGGGTTTCACTCCAGTATGCACAGAAGGACCTTTACACTATCATTCTGGATGTGGCTGCTGGGAAAAAGGGGTACGAAGATTTACTGGATTGGATTTTGGAGAAGCAAATTTAATAAGGATGGTGATTTTATGGCACTTCCGGCAGAAAACGACCGTTATACCTTTGTAGATTGCCTGTCTTGGCCTGAACATGAGCGGATAGAACTTATTGAAGGTGAAACCGTAATGATGGCTCCGCCGACCCGAGTTCATCAAGAAATCAGTGGCGAACTGTTCCGGCAACTTGCAAACTTTCTGGAAGGAAAGAAGTGCAAGGTCTATTCCGCTCCGTTTGCAGTGCGGCTATATGAAAAGGACGAGGACTCTCCGGCCGATGTAGACACAATGGTGGAGCCGGATATCTCCGTGATTTGTGACCAGGATAAACTCGATAAATACGGATGCAAGGGAGCACCTGACCTCATAATGGAGGTTCTATCTCCTTCTACGCAGAGGCATGACCGGCTAGTCAAGCTGGGCCTATACCAGAAGGCTGGAGTACGCGAGTATTGGATTGTAGACCCGGACCTCAAAACAGTGCAGGTAAATCTCCTGCGAGATGGACGGTACGAGCCTGTTGAGGTATACACGGCTGAGACAGTGGCCAAGGTCAATGTGCTTGAAGGCTGCTTCATTGAGTTGTCGAAGGTCTTTATGCTCTGAATCCCTGTTGACAGGGCGGCGTTAGCTACTCCCATTAACACGAAAAAGGACTGGAGAGGGAAACCTCTCCAGTCTTCTTTTGTGTTGTTGTTCTAAAGAGGCAAGGCAACTCTCTTAGTCAGGATGGTTGCCTTGCTCTTTTATCTAAAATTGACCTGAATAATGCTATATGATAATAGGACTAGGCAGTTGAGACCTAATATGAAAATTGACTGCACAGGAAATATGCGGTACAATAAGTTAAACACCAAGGAAGTATGAATTTAACAGCAAAATTACATCATTTTAGTTTCAAGACAGTCCATCCAGACGGAGGGCTGTCTTTTTTTATAATTTTTTTGCAAAGGAGATTTCTACATGGAATGCGTCAATCAACTGCGGAGGCGGTTATTTTCCGCTTCTGAACCAGAAAACTACATCGTCCATAACCTTCGGACATCCCTGAGCGTGGCAGAGCATCAGCGAGATACCGCTATTGCCCGCCTGGAGTATGTGGAAACAGAACTGGCAGACGCACGGACAAGGCATCAGTGCTTAGTCAAGAACTTGCAACTCGTCGCCAAGAATCAGTACCAGGCAGTCTATGAGAACATCAAGGACAACCTCGACCCGGAAGGATGGGCACTCTATCGAGTCGCAGAGCGCCGCTGTAAAACCTCTGTTCATGAGTTCTTCTCGACGGAGGATAACATGGGGTACTTCGAGGCTATGGATGGAAAACAGCTCCTTCCTTGGCTGGAGTGCGCTAATTTCGGAACCTGCGACTGGAGGCAGTTGGACTGCCCCGGTGGCTACGAGGTCTCCGAAAACAGGCGTATCAATACGGCCAGCGAGGAGTACATCAATTACAGAAAAGAGATTTTTGAGGAAGCAGTCAACGAACTGCTCCTTCTGTGAACAAAGGGGGAATGTATCATGTTACCGGAAAAGCGCTGGCAAACCTACGACGAGGCTTTGCGAGCAATGCAGGCTCCCGGGCCTGCTGTCCATTACCTCAAGGAGGTCTCTACGCGGTTCTACACAGAAGAGCTGTTGAGCGCGGCTTTGAAAAACCATCGGGGTTCTCTGAGAGAACTCCGTAGGCCAAAGCGCACGAAGAAACTCTGCCATGTGGTTCTGGAAGCCTGCCGGGATGCGGAAGTCGAGTTTATCCCTGAAGAGTATTTTGACCTCGCCTTCGCTATGAAGGCAGCCAGTTTCTGCCCCAAGGCTCTGAGAACTATCCTGTATCGGTTCCGCAGCCTGCAGGGCAGAGGTCCCTTTACCCCGTATACTGCCGAGGATGTCAAAATCATCGCAGAAGCAGCCTGTCCCAAGGGATTGGGTCAGTACAAGCTGAGCGGGGTCAAGAACCAGGAGCAGGAGCTGGCCGGTCGCACCTTTGAGCAGTATTGCTCGGAGGTATATGGCTATGTGGATGTGGCCTATACGTATGTGTATAAGCAGGCTCTGGATGTCCTGCTTCAGCAGAGTACAGTTCCGTGTCAAGGAGATGAAAAGGCATGACCAGTCAGAAGAAAATCAAAAATCTCGTCAGTGCCTACTCGGCCATCCGCATCGACTACGGTGATTTCATGGATGAAATCCTGCTCGACCTGAAAGAGCACGGCTTCTCATCTGAGGCACTGCTGCGGCTAGGGGTCATTGATATCCCCGGAAAATCGGCGGACCTTGCCTTCACAGACAATGAGGAATTTGAGAAAAAGTCTGTGCATTGGCTCTTCAATGAATACACCTCACTGTGCCAGGATGCTGGAGATGAGCCGGAGGATATCACAGACAGCCTGGAGCGCATGGGATTCACCTGCGAAGAAATGGCTGAGTATGGTTTCGAAGGCGTCGAGGCAGAGGATGATTTCCAGTATGAGGAGGATGAGGCTCCGGCGGTCGTCAATGTTGATATGGCCGCGAGCTTTACACAGCCTCCAGTCAAGAGGGACAGCCATCCGCTGCGGTTTGAGGACTATACCCTGGAAGAGTGTCCGAACTGTGAGAGTGAGGTCGTTATCCGGGCAACAGGTATCTCCAGATGCCCGCGCTGCGGGAAGCCAATCCTGCCCTGCACGACCTGCAGTAGCTGTACGACGCCCTGCCCTTATGGGTATACCGGCCGGTTCAATGAGCATCTGAAGCCCACGAATCCGCCTATCACACAGAGGGAAGTGGATTTCTACATGACAGAGTTGAATAAGCGGAAGGAGCGGTAAATTTGAAATTTTTGGTGCAATGCAAGAGCCCCGACAATTCTATTGATTGCGGGATGTTTACGGGACAGCAAATCATCGAAATGATGGGTAATCGCAACATTACCGGCTGCGAGTACAAAGTCTACGATGTAAGCCGGTTTGGGGAGGCAGAGATACTGACATATGTCAAGCCGGTAGACGCTCCGTCCAATTTTCATGATTTTCATAACAAGCGGGGTGACAGCTTGATTTCCGGGTACTTCCCGGAGGAGTAAGGAGGAACTGAATTATGAATAGAGAAGAGTTTTTGGAATTTGTCAGTAAGAACTTCAACATCGGCGGCGACGCCATGCGTCTCATTGACAACATCCTCCAGTATGCGGAGCGGATTGTTGACCTGGATGAACGCCGGGAGTTCTTAAACGACACACTCATGGGCACGATTGGCCTCACTGAAGAGGAAGTCGCAAAAATTTCATTGTGATGGAGGGACTGACTATGACCGTTCATGAATTGACGAGGGAACAACTCATTGAACTGAAGCAGCATATGCTCTGCGAGCAGGGTTCACCGTCTTACGGCGAGCTGGCTGATGCGGATGAGCTGGTTTCGGATGAGACCGCATTTGCGGAGTATGATGCCACCGAATTTTCAGAAGATGACTTCTTCTGTACGGCCGGGCAATGAGGAGAAAGGAGTTTTTTATGGGCAGAAAACACCATGTACAGGATACCACGACGCAGTATGGGTTCACGCTGGAATATGTAGAGCGCCAGGAGACAAACTTGGATGGCCTGCGGGACTGGTATAAGTGGAATAGCGACGATGGCCGCTTTACCGTCTGCTGCAACGATGCCTGTGATGGCAGCGGCCGCCACGCCATTCACATCTTCCAAACTGGGGACTTCAAGTACCGGCCGGAGGTGTATGTCAGAATGGACGACAACACCGGGAAAATCGGAAATATCGTTGTCCGGCGTGGCTCAGATGACGGCGGCTTGACCAGTCTGGAGCAGATTGATGCGTACATCGGCGAATTGGCCGTGACGCGCAAGGCGGTACAGGCGATTCAGGTGCTGTTCATTGACGGCTGGAAGAAGGTAAAGTCCAAGGTAGACCTTGACTTTGCCCTTGTCAGGCAATTTGGTGAGAACAGGCTTCCCGCGACGAGCGAGGAGTTCTGGGCTAAAGTCATGAAGGAGGGAGATATATGAATATTCGAGATGTTGCCATTTCCGGCGCGAAGAAAATCTGCGGGTCGGGCCAATGTATCTGTGGCTTCGACTGCGGCCATTCGAATAAAGCCCCGGCGGCCCTGCCCAAGGTCGGAACGGAGACAGTTTGCCCTCTGGCAAGATATGAGGTTGAGCCTCAGCCAGTTTCGGACCCATTTGGGCCTCCGGTGACGCAGGATGAAATCTATGCGCTTTGCCGTATGTGCCCACATGCAAAGGTCGAGTCCGAGGAGGACGGGCCGGAGCGGCTGACTCGTGTTGACTTCTACGAGGCTTGCCTGGATTGCCCGGTGAAAGCCTGTGAAGACGCCATGCAGGAGGCCGAGGCAGAGGGGAGGTTCGGATAATGCGGTACATTGGAAGCATTCAAAAGCAGAATGGGATGCTCGTCATCTCCGGTGTGATTGGCGTCCGGCGCCATCTGTGGTATAGTAAGCGCGAAGCTATCGTGCGCTATAACCAGGAGTGCCGTAAAAAGTTACAGCCGGAGCATCCGTCGATTAACGGAGTGCCTCGATTTGAGGAAGGAGATGCCGTCAAGGTCATCTCCAAGAAGTCCAAGTTCAACGGAGATACCGGCGTTGTCACCGGCTACTGCAACGGGCAGTATCGGACGATTTGCCGGGTCCTTTTGAACAATGGGCATCTCATCAATATCTTCGACCACAACGTCGTACCGGCGTAAGCACTTGGGGAGGCTCTAATCAGAGCCTCCCCTCCATGTATATGGAGAAACTATGAGTAAGAAAAAAGAGATTTTGGAATACATCAAATCCTATATCAATGAGAAGGGATATTCCCCAACAATTCGTGAGATTGGAAAGGCAGTTGGTCTCCAGTCTACATCGGCAGTATCCTTTCATCTGGTGAAGCTGCGCAAGGAAGGAAAAATCGACTATGAGGAGGGTGTTCCTCGGACAATCACGATTTGTTTGGGGGATAAAGGCCGCACGACCAAGTTCGACCGCCTGGTCACGCAGCTTCAGGCGAAGGATGGCCCGCTTCATAGCAGGCTGAAGATGGCCGCTTTCTTGGCGCAAGTCCAACTATCGGACACCAGAGACGCCATGGGGTGGCTGGAGTATCTGGCGAAGCCTGCGGAGAAAGGAGCGCAGCGATGACGACATTCGAAATGCTGGAGCGGTGGGCGCAGTACACCAAGTTTGACCCGGGGCAGACCCGGTTCAATTTGCTCACATCGGAGTACACACTCAACCGCAGTAATAAGCGGATTCAGGAGCTCTTGAACAACTATGACCCATCCGGCACCCTGGCAGTCGTGTATGCGAAAAACATCTGCCGGGAGCTACTCCAGGAGAAAAAGCTGACACTGTTCGAAGCCCTGACGGAGATGGATAAGTACCAGGAGACAAAGGAAATCTGGGATATGTTCAGCAGTCAGGAAGTAAGGGACATCGAGGATGTCTACCTCAACGCGGTGGACGAACTGGTCCAACAGGTCACTGGGAACAAAATGCTCGGTCAGAGGGATATGGACACGGAGCGGGATACGTTCTTCGCGTCTGTGGATGCCGTGGTAGAAGAACTCCACATTGGAATCGGCGGCTGCAACGAGGAACTGTACCGGCGTGGGGGAGAGTTCAAGCCTGTTGGAAAATTCTCGACCCACATCCATGTGTTCCAGCGGCTGGCCGACTGCCTGATTTCTTTGGAGTCCGCTGCGGATGGCATCTATCTCTGCTACATCGCGGAGCATGGTTCTGCCGCCGGGTATTTCGGCTTCTATCTGAAATCGAACGGGAACCTGCTGTCCGTCAATGAACGGGTCAATGAAGCGTTCGCCGGAGAGCATAAACGAAGCCGGAACGCCAGATGGACGGATGAGAAAAAGTACCGTCTGTTCCCGTACAGCTTCATCATGCAGTTCAGTGAGCACGACTACAAGGGGTATGCGACCAAACATATCATCGACGAAGACAAGCTCAGCTTTATGGAACTGGGTTCGGACGCATACATGCCCCTGATTTTGGCCATGGTTATGCTGAACCAGAAGTATGTGGGACGGGGATTGGATGACCTCCCCCTGATATATGTGGACTCGCTTATGCCGGTCAACCTGAAGCATATTGAATCCGGCAGCCAAGCCCTGATGATACCTTCTGACAGCGCCATCGCTCTTTCTCACCGGGAGTTCCAGTTGGATTTCACACCGGAGAAAGTGCTGGATGGCTTGCTGGCAGACAGATACAACATCGACAGTCCTGGCGCGGCAGGGAAACCTCCCCGACATACCGGGCATTTCAGCAACCGAAACCAGATGATGGTCGATATGTATGGGCAGGGGTTCCAGTTCGATGTGAACACCCTGCTCAGGGCAAACCAGCACCTGGAGTTGCCAGGGCGTAAGGAAGACGACCTGCCAAACAGTGAGTTCGTCGGAGACCAGGCCCGTATGGAACTTCAGGCGTACTACGCGGTCCGAAAAGAACTGGCAGAGTACATGCGGGATAGAATCCACGAGGAGTATGTTGCTTACGGTGGGGTAGAGGCTATCAAAAAGTGGTGGCGTGCAGTTCTGAAGAAGAATGCCGAGACCATTGACAAGCTGGCCATTCAGAAGTTTGTCGGCCTGCCAAAAGACCCGGATGGCCCCGTGTACCAGGAGAACACCTCTGATAACCCGCTGTTGCGGCGCATTACCTATTGCACGGGAAATTTCCCGTCCGGTAACGATATCGGCTATGACCAGGTTCTGAATTACGGGGAAGGCAAATGGTATTCTAAGACCTACTATTGTCCCATCACGAATGCCAAGGCCAGCCATTTCTTTGTATTCAAATTGGCTGACTGGACGGAGATGGAGGCTCTGATTGGAGAAGAGGTCCCCCGTATCCTGAAAGGCTGGCGGCTCGCCGGTCATGACTATACGGGCAACCAACTCCTGTATCCCTGTGACGAGGTGGATGCCGTCGGGACGCCGTTTGAGAAATACCAGTCTCAAAACTGGCGGTATTACGACAAGGATGCGCGTATCGACCGATACTCATATGGCCCCGCCTACTTTAACTTTGCCTTCGCGGTGGGGTACAGTAAGAGCGGCCTGAACAAACTGCAGAAACAGTACTTAGCCTAACATCGCAAAGCGGCCCCTCCATCGAGGGGCCGCTTTTTCGTATATTGAAACGTGTGCAGTTTGTATATCCCATCGGATATATATTGACTATAATATTGTTATATGGTATAATATTGCTACTCTATGGGGGAGGGGATTACCGTGGGGCGCAAGGGAAAACCCAAGGTCGAATTGACCGATGAAACTATCCGTAAATTGCCTGCGGCCGCAGTGATTGAGAAACACCGCAGCCTGCGGGTCCTCCTGAAAAAAGGGCTGAATGAGGGGAAAATCCAGTCCGACGCCTTGCTGAAGATACTCAATACTATCAATCTCGATGAAGAGAGCGAGGCCGAGGTCTACGGTGCCATAGACACCTTGGGTATCCCTATCAGCACATCTGAGGAAGAAAACCCCTCCGAGGATGGGCAAGGGCCGCCGGAGGCAGAGCTCGCGGACGACCTGATACCAAAAGCAGATGACTTCCCTTTGGATGACTCGGCCGCCTACTTCTTCCATGAAATGGCTGAAATCCCCCGGATGACACGGGAGGAGACCCTGGAGATGGCCAAAAGGGTAGAGGCCGGGAAAGCGGCGGAAGCAGAGCTTCAGGAGAAGGGGGATTCACTGACCGGCGATGAACGCTCCAGCCTGGATAAAATCATAAAAAAGGCGAAAGCGGCCAAGGACCGAATGATAGAGTCAAATATACGCCTGGTCGTCTCAATCGCCAGAAAGTACGCTCCCAGCACCGCCTCTATGACTATTCTGGACCTCGAACAGGAAGGCGTTTTCGGCCTGATGAAGGCTGTCGACCGCTTCGACTATAAGAAGGGCTTCCAATTCTCCACCTACGCTACCTGGTGGGTGCGGCAGGCCATTACAAGGGCTATGGCCGACCAGGATAAATGTGTCCGTATTCCAGTCCACATGGTGGATACCATCACAAAGGTCCAAAAGATAACCAAATCCCACGAAAAGTCCCTGCAAGACATTGACGAAGAGGCACTTGCCATCCATATCGCGGGCGGGGAGGACAGATGGTCTGAACTAGGGCCGCGACAGAAGAAAAAATACCGTGACAAAATCCATGAGGCCATTCGGTTAAGTAAAAACAGTGAGCCGGTGTCCCTGGACCAGCCAGTAGGGGACGAAGAGACTGCCGATACTGTGGTAGGGGATTTCATCCGGGATACCAATACCAACATCTCACCGGAGGTCGTGACTGACCGTCTCCTCCTATATGAACGCCTCGACGCCCTCCTGATGACCTTACCGGCCCGGGAGTCAAAGGTGATTCGCCTCCGCTTTGGCATGGAGGATGGAAAGCCACGCACGCTGGAGGAAATAGGCCGGGAATTCCGTTTGACACGTGAGCGCATTCGCCAAATCGAGGCGAAGGCTATGAAAAGGCTGAAATCTCCCTATATCTCAAAGCACCTTGGCAGTGACGCGGAGGATATTCTGGGTACGTACGAGGAGCCTCCTGACCACTTTGAAGAATTGGATTGGAGTGACCTCGATGATAGTCAGTTTTGATGTTGTTTTCTCCGCTGTCATTTCCATCTTAATCGTGACTTGTTTTACCACCGCGATTTCTTTTCTGTGGGAGATGAAAAAGGTTCCCAAGGATACTGATATCGGTAACACAATACATGCTTGGTCGGGCCTTGTGACAGGGTTCTGCGTGTGTGTCCTGTTGACTATCGTATTTTCGGTATTTGCGTATATCTTCGCTCCGTATGACCTTCTGCTCAATAACCTTCTAATTCTACTGATATTCTTTGTTCTCTACAAACTTCTATACCGCAGCATCCGCCGTTGGACATGTAATGCCATTGACGGCGATGAATACAACGATTAGACCAACATCAGCCGTCCACAGTGTACTGCGCGGCAGCTCCTTATCCGGGTGTAGCGCAGTTGGTAGCGCACATGGTTTGGGACCATGGGGCCGGGAGTTCGAACCTCCCCACTCGGACCAGTTATAGAAAGTTGGGATACATATGGACTTGTTGCGCATGGCCATCGCGGCAGTTGTAGCGATTGTGGTAGGAATTCCATTTGTCTTGGCTACTCGGCATATGAGACCCGCCGGGGAAAAGGAATGGCAAGACGCCGCCCGGGCCGGGCGTGTCACAACCGGCACACTCACAGACAAAGTGTTCCTGCCCCCGGATATGTCATCGCAGTACTCAAAAATGCGTGAAGTACGATGGAAAGCCAGGTACGACTATACTGTGGATGGGGTGCAATATGCCTACTTCTGCGTCCTGAAAGCACCTGTACCGGAGCAAGTAGACTTGTATTACTCAGAAGGCCGACCAGACCGTGCAGCATTGCGGAGCGCGATGGTGCGTAAGCGAGGCCCGGCCTATACGTTTTGGTTTTTTGTCCCTGTCGCTATCTGGATGGTCGTCTATTGGATGCTCCCGATTTTTGGTATCTCAAAAGCATGAGCACCAGAAGTGTCCTTAATTTGACGTTCAACCCTTCGAAATGGTACAATAAATGCGTCAAGTAAGGAAGTATCTATCTGAAACAGCATCATTCTAAAGGTTCAGACAGCACACCGATAACAGGTGTGCTGTCTTTTTTATATACACAAACACCATCATTGATAAAAGGAGGCAAATCAAAATGTATAAAGCGAAGGAAATTGAGGGAGTTGTTTACCGAGTAAAGCATTTGACAGGCGGATGGTTGGTCGAAGTGCCGGAAACGGAGGACCCCATTGAGGCCCTGGCCACGTTTGCGGCCGAAAAGTCAGTCAAAGGCTACATCATCACGTCTGTAACACGCATTTTTGACTGTTCGAAAGACACTCCACGCATGGCTGTTATCTCCACCAAAGAGTTCAAATCCGAAGTCAAGCGTCTGATGGATGAGAAAGCGTATTATGAGCAGGCAGAGACTTACCCTGAGACCATTGAGGAACTGACTGCCCGTGCGGAGGCCGCCGGATGGAGTGTTGACCGAGACGAAGACGGTGAGCAAATTCGCCTGTCGTTTGGGCAGTCCACTCCGGCAGGCGAGGACTTCTGGTTTGACGCTTGCGGAGAGGACGTAGAAGAAGTTGTGGACAGTGTGAAGCGGTACGCTTTGGATTTCGACTGTGATGAACACGTCAGAGAGGTCATGAACGGCCAGGGTGCGCCTGATTTGACGACGCTGGTCGAGGATGCCAAGGCTATTCAGGAGATGCTGGATGAGCTGGCAGGCAGCCTGATGCGCAAACTGATTTGACGGGGGAAGAATCATGGAGAAGAAAAAGTTTGAGGTCTACACCCTCGATATGTTCCCTGATGGGGATGGCGGCTGGGTCGAGAACGAGCGCCAGAAAATCGGCACTATCGAAATCCAAAGCAGTGAGCAGGCATTCCCGGAGGCTATCCTGAATGCCCTGCGCAATCTCACCTGCAGTGATATCGCGGGTAGAGAGCACCACGTGCTGAACACTACGGACCGGCGGCGCATCTACATCGAGGACTTCTATGGAACCGGCGAGTGGTGGGAGGTCGGCACGAAGAAGGGCAATAAGCCCTTCCTTGGGCTGCAACTGGTGAAGGAGGCAGAGTGAATTGGCAACCTGCAAAATGAATGTGGTCCACCGCGACAGCCATAGCGCCCCGGAATGCACAAATTGCGGGCATCGCTTCGATACGGATTATGCCAAGAATCCGTATGCTGAGATGTGCCGTATCGCAAAGGGGAAATTTGCGTATTGCCCAGTCTGTGGAGCCAAGTATGTTGGCTGTCAGATTGAGGGCGTGGACTTCGATAAGTGTGACCCCTACCAGACCGACTGGATTATGCAGGGCCTCAAAGACTGAATTTTCTACAAGGAGGACAATTTTATGGATAAGCAGAAAGAGCTTGATTTTATGCTCCATTTCGCCAGAGAGGCGTTTCTGGATGAGGAAGTGTGCGCCGACCAGCTCAGAAGCCTGTGGACGGCGTATTGCCTGCATCATGGCCTCGACGCAGACACCAAGGCGTATGACGATGACCTCATGGAGGTTTGGAAGGTCGTTGCTGAGGAAGAAGCAGATACGGCAAACTGGAGCTCCTTCGGCAGCTTCGGCACATTTATGTGCGCCGAGCTGGTGTGAGAGAGGAGTGAACTTGTATGGGACGCGGCAACTGCTGCACCTTTGGGAAACACGAAGGTCTGTTCTATGTGGACAACGATTATCTGGATGTCTTCTCCCGATATATTGAGGAAGATGACGCATGGGAGTCGCGCCTGAAAGGCGAACTGGATTTCAATGAACTCACTGACCCTGCGTGGGGATACGATGAGACTGAGAGCCAGTACAACCTGGATGCCGCCATCTCGAACTTCAAAACCCGTATCATGGCCCGCTTCAAAAGTTTCCGGCCCTGCGATACCTGGGTGAAGTATCGAGAGGCCCACGCGATTCTGGAGAACTCCCTGTTCTATATCGCTGTCGAGGACAACGAGTGGAGTCGGGCGTTCGAACTCATCCAGAAGGAGGACCCGTACGACGACCACTTGTCCGGTCTCCAGGCAAAGCACTGCCGGAGATATCTGGACGGTATCCGGGACGCCCTGTTTGAGGACTTTGAGTCCCTGGGCATTTATGGGTGTGCGTGGACGCATGGAACCATCCATCGAGAGGATTTTCGTAAGAGTGCTTAGGGACTTAGGTGCTTAAGCACCAATATACCTAAGCACCGATGAGCAGCGGGGCCCCGTGGATTTATCCATGGGGCCTTGCGCTCTAAAAAAGGAGGTCAAAATTTCATGTTAGAAATCCGAAAAATGTTGGTAGGCACTGTCGAGCTTGGCAGTCTATTCGTTGGCCGTCAGGCCCAGCAAGTCCCACAGAACCCTATTGCAAAGACTGGAGATATCCCTATCTATTCTGGAGGCCAAATCACTATTCGAAATACAGTCCCCGGGAAGGCCATTACCTGGGTTGCGGCGGGCGATATCCTGATTGCTGACAGATGCCTGCTCAGTGATGTGACCTGGAAGGAACTTGACGCTGCCGGACTCATCGCAGGCCGTGAGGTCTGCATTGACGGCCACAAGTATCTGTGCCGTGCCCCCAAAGTGGGATACGACAGCGACCGCCAGAATGAGTGGGATAAGGCCCTCGCCATTATGGGTGCTGACAACAGCCTCTGGCATTGGAAATCTATGTATTTCTGGGGGGCAGATGGGCTTACTACCGTCACACGGATTGCCCGGGGTTGTATCACGGCATACACCAGAGATTTTGCGGATGAGGATTCGAGATACTTCAACGTCGGGTTCCGGCCCTGCCTGATTCCCCTGGAGGACGACTTCGCTTCCTACTTAGTGGGAGGTGAAGCGCAGTGAGCTATTACAGCATCGCAATCGATGGCCCTGTCGCCGCCGGGAAGACTACGCAGGCCAAGGCTCTGGCCAGTCGGCTGGGGTTTGTCTATGTGGATACCGGCGCGATGTACCGGGCATTTGCGGTCCATAAGCTGTGGCTGGAAAAAGAGATAGGCGAAGAAATCGAAGTTGAGCGGGCGCTCAGAACCTTCGATTTGGATATTGTCCAGGATGAGAATGGTCAACACATTCTGATTTGGGGCAAGGACGTCACTTCGCAGTTAAGAACGCCCGAGGTGTCCATGGTTGCGTCCAAAGCATCCGCACATTCGGCTGTTCGGGAGGCCCTCCTGAAAATCCAACAGGTTATGCCTTCAATGAACAATGTCGTCATGGAGGGACGGGATATCGGGACGGTCGTCATTCCGAACGCCACACTCAAGGTCTTTTTGACGGCCAAAGCAGAGGTCCGGGCACAGCGGCGCTGGAAAGAGCAGTGTTCGCATGGCGTGACGGATTCTTATGAGCAAACCTTGGCCCTTCTGCAAAAGCGGGATTACGATGACTCTCACCGGGAAATCGCGCCGTTGGAGCAGGCTGAGGACGCTGTGCTGGTTGATTGCACGGAGATGACAATTCAGGAAACGACCAATGTGATTCTGGCTCTTTGGAATTCAAAGGCCAAAAGGGGAGGTATGAATTGATGTTGAATGGATTGTATTGTCTGATTGGTAAGAGCGGGACCGGGAAGTCTACGGTCATGCAGGCACTGCACGACACCTACGGTTACACGATTGCCCAGAGCTATACGGACCGGCCGAAGCGGACCCCGGATGAGCAGGGACATGAATTTCTCAGCCCAGCCGAGTTTGATGCGCTGAACGGCTTGATTCTGCCGCGCAGCAGTCAGGATGGCCGCTATGGGATGACCGAGGAAATGCTCGATAAGAGCGAACTCATCGTCCTGGACTATCTGGGCACGCAGGAGCTTCTGCAGTCCTACACCAAGCGCCCCGTCCATGTGATTGGCCTACATGCTGACACACATACCCGTATTGTACGGATTGATGAGAGGGGAAACACCTTTCAGGAGCGGCGAAAGCGCCTCAGTGCGGATGAGCATGAGTTTTATTCGATGAACGACCTCTGTGACATCGTTGTGCCCAACCGGGACCTGCAGCAGACGGTCGGCATCATCAAGAACTTCATCGACTTCTGCGAGGAAACGGCTTGGGTTTGCGCAGACGACGACTGCCTTCAGTTCCGCCGACGGGTTGGTGTAGACAGTAACAAGATGCCGGTCTACGAACTGGTCCAGGTCAACAGTTACGGCGATGACCTGTTTCATGTGGCGCATGGGCGTGTATATTTCAGCGATGTCGACGAGGAGGAGCTTGAATCGCTGTTCAGCGAGTATGGTTGGTCGTATTACAGCCTGCTAGGCGAGGACGGCTGGGGTATTGTTGCGGAAGCCGTTTTTGAAAATAGCGCAACAGAATACGATACCGCAGATGAGTATACAACCTTTGAGGCAGCCGCACGGGCCCTGGGGGAAATTATCGGCCGCGATATTTCATCGTACCTGTGAGGCGCTGTATGGATGACGATATCTTGCTGTGGCACGTTTCGTTTGACATAGAGCGGCCTCTGATACGCACCTATGTTCCTCTGGTTCCGAAAAATCCAATGCCCGGCGAGGACACCACGATTCCCAGAATCTGTTTTGCTCCGTCCATTGAGGACTGCCTCAACGCGATGGTCGCAGACCGGGTAGAGCGTGGCCTTGAAGATGGAAGATTCCTGGGATTTCCGTTCCGGGTAGCCAAGGATGACCCGTTCCTTAAAACGCCAGATGACATCGGAGATATGGTCCCGGACGCCTATTGGACACGGGAACACTGGTATTTAAAACCCGTCACACTGGCTGGATATCTGATGCAAGTGGACGACTTCGAGGATTACGAATTCTACGACGCTTACGAGTCCCATCGGCCGCTGATTTACAAAATCCTGCTGGAGAACGGTGTTTCATCAAAGGATTTGGCCGAGTTCGATGGCTGGAGCACGACAGAAGTGCTCATGAGTATCCCAACCTGGCTTGGCTATGAAATCGCTCTGCGGCTTAACATCCATCAGCTCCATGCGTTCGAGTGTCTGAATTATCGGTCAATAGAAAGTGCATAAGTGCTTAGGAGTCTAAGCGCTTTTGCGGAAGGAAAGGAGGTTGGGCGGCTTCTCTGTCACATATGTGATGGAGAGGCCGCTCTGTTCTATGCAGTATGCAGAAAATTTAAACGCGAACAGAGAATTCGCAGCGCAGTTTGCTCAGGCCCTTGTTTCTTGGCGCAAGCGCAAGGGAATGACGCAAAGAGCTCTAGCTCAAAAAGCTGGAATTGCAAACGCCACACTTCATCGGTATGAGAGTGGAACTCTGTGCCCGTCACCTGAAATCGTTCAGAAACTTGCGGATGCATTAGATGTTCAGCATGAGGACCTTTTAAACCTGGATAATCTTCTGAAAAGTGAAACGGTCCCGGAACGCATTAAGCGCATGAGACGGCTTCGTGGGATTACTCAGGAGGAATTGGGCAAAATGGTTGGAACTACGAAGTCCACAATTTCCATATGTGAATCCGGGCGGAACGAATTGAGAAGTACAACGCTGGCCCGGATTGCCGAAGCGCTTGGCGTGTCGTACGAGTACCTTGTCCTGGGAAAACCTCAAGATGGTGACTTTTTGCAGGAAGGATTAACCCCTTTCAAAAAAGTCCCCGTCGTTCTAGCTGCGGTCGAAGAGTTCGGTGACGACCATCGGCTGGTCTTCCGCACACTCACGATTCGGGTTCCCAATGATGGTTTAGACTGGCACGTTATGGGAGAAGTAAAAACAGATTGCCAACAAAACGAGGAGTGAGCGCTGCTTCTAGCGAGGACGGCAATGGCTGGCAATTTAATATCTGAACACATTCTATCTGTCTATCCGCCCCAGGTTGTTCTGGGGCGGCTTTTTTTACAATGTCACCATCCTACCTCACTTATACTTAAGCACCGGAGCGTCTAAGCACTTAAGTGCCGTTGCTGGTATTGCCTTTTGTGTACAGCAGTTTTGACTTCTATCGTAATAGATGGTAGGATATTACTATCAAACAAGGAAGTATCTCATTAAACAAACATCAATCTATCAGTTTCAAGCAGCTAGGTCTTTAAACGGGCCTAGCTGCTTTTTATATATACACAAACATTTTTCAAGGAGGACGACTATGAAGTACAAATTCTTTCAAGGCGGAGTCACTGAGGTGCCGGTTGAGCACCTGATTGAGGACTACCAGAACCTAGCCCAGACGAAAGCAACTCTGAGCAGATGCATCCAGGCATATGCGCGGAAACTGCCCGAGGCTCTTGCCTACGATGAGCGGGCCAAAGAGTCTCTGGCAGCGCTCCAGGATGCCAGTGAGACGATTTCCACGGTTATGGATTGTCTTGCGGACAGCATCGACAGCCACACCACTGCCCCGGAAGGACTGAAGTTCCAACCGAGCGTCACATCTGTGATTGCGATGGGGTGTAAAACCGGCATCATTGCCCGCGAAGATGGAAGCGATATTCGCTGCGCTGGCGGTATGGATGTGTCCACAGTCTACCCTGGGTGTACCGAGCGGTGCCCGTACAAAAATAAGTGCGAGCAGGAACTTTGCCGCATCCAACTGGAAACCGGAGCTTTTTATACCGGGGACAGCAGGGAGTCCGATGAACTGCTGGACAGCATCGAGCGGTATCCAGAGAAGGAGTGATGACCTGTGCGTTTCACTCCGTCTGAGGTAAATCGAGCGATGCACCGCCTGCACTTGCGGGACACTGCGGACTGCCGCGCCAAGGCTGTGGCTATTCTGCAAGCCTGGGACCGAGGCATCGGTGACGTAGATGACGTTATCGACGCCTATGAAGCTGCGCAAGCATATTGAGGAAGGAGTTTTTATGAAAGCAACAAATATCGAATGGGACGTCGATTGTCCTGAAGACCTGGAGACATTGCCCAAAGAGGTCGTGATTCCTGACGGCATGAAAGACGAGGATGAAATTTCCGACTATCTGTCGGACCTGACAGGCTTCTGCCACAAAGGTTTCTATTTGGAGTAATTTTCTTGAAAGGAGGGCGGCTGTGCATCGGGTGCAGGCATCATCTGCACCGATGCACAGCCTATTTTACCATGGATGTTATTTTGAATCTGCGCGAGATGGACATTGAGTCCGAGTTTGATGCTTCTGGGAACCCCACGCCGGAGTTTCTCAGCAACATCATCCAGGCCATCATTCAGGAATATGGGGCCCGGGCATCTGACTCCGAGGCGTTTATTTACCCTGAACTCACAGCCAGCAACTGTGTGTTCGGCTTCAAGGAGCCGGTCCGACTGCTTCAGCGTGTTTCCGAGTGGAACGGAAGCATTCGGGAACAGTTCCTGCGGTGCGTAGATGCGGTCTGCAAGATTTCGACGTATGGCCAACTGCCTACCACAGACCAACTGCCGCGTTCAAAGAGCCCTGAGATGTATTCCATGCTTGGAGCCACAAGCGAAATGAACGATGACTGGTACGACTACGCCGACCATGCGATTTTCCTGGAGGATGCCAACGGCGACCGCACGTTCCGCTGCGTCCTACAGCCGTTCGACCTGAGCAATATTCAGCGTGACCCGGCGGAGTATGCCATCGTCACCGTTTTCCCAAAGAGTTGAGAGAGGAGAGATTATCATGTTCGCTGTCATCAAGAAGAACGAGGGTCTGGCCAAAGTCATTGATGCCCCTTCCCTCAAGGCGGCCTGTCAGTCACCCCACGAATAAATTCGGGGGCTTGAAAAGCCTTGACTGACTACCCTAAGTGCTTCGGGCACTACGTTATCCGAGAATGCCAGCCGGGCCACAATAGTGGTCTGGCTGGCACATAGGCACCGGCGGGCGTGATATCCGAACCTGCCGCACTGCGGCGCATGGTTAAACAGTCCTGATGGGTAGGGGCAGTGCTGTGCGCGGAGAAACCTCGGAATAACATTGGGGACGGATACCTGACGGGCTTCGGCCCGGGCAGTTTTCTGCGTAGTAGCTGCCAAAATGTGAGAAAGAAAGGAGGCGCACTGACATGGTGTATGTACAGAACCGGCTGGGACAGCCGCTGATGCCCACGAAGGACCATCGAAAGGTGCGCCTTCTGCTGGACAGCGGAGCGGCGGTGGTCGTAAAACGCACCCCGTTTACCATCCGGCTGACAACAAAAGCAAAGTCCTACGTACAGCCAATCATTTTAGGCGTGGATGCTGGGAGCAAGACCATCGGCCTGTCGGCGTCCACGGAGACAGAGGAACTGTTTGCCGCTGAAGTCACACCCCGGAACGACGTAGTGGATAACCTGTCCACCCGCAGGGAATTCCGCCGTTCTCGGCGTAACCGGAAGACGCGATACCGCGAGCCTCGATTCAACAATCGGGTCCGCAGCAAACACAAGGGCTGGCTTGCCCCTTCCGTGGAGGTCAAAATCCAGGAGCACATTACCGCTGTCAAGCGTGTGTGCGCCCTGCTCCCGGTGGGAAAAATCGTTGTGGAAACAGCGGAGTTTGACCTGCAGCTTCTGAAAGCGGTGGAGGCCGGGCTTCCGGTCCCACGGGGAGAGGACTACCAGAAGGGTGAGATGCTAGGCCACTACAACATCCGGCAGTATGTCCTCTGGCGTGACGGTTACACCTGCCGGTGCTGCGGCACTCATGGGAAGGGCGTGAAATTCCACGTCCATCACCTGGAGAGCCGGAAGACCGGCGGAAACGCCCCAGATAACCTCGTAACCCTGTGTGATGGGTGCCACAAGAAGTTCCACAAAGGGATAATCACCCCGGATATTCTGAAAAAGAGGAAATGTCGTTCCACCAGGGATGCCGCCTTTATGGGCATTATGCGTAAGACCTTGATGGAACGTCTCCGGGCGGAACTCGCTATCCAGGTTGTCGAGACCAAAGGGTATATTACCAAGTACACCAGAGTAGAACTTCTGAAACTGGACAAGACCCACACCAACGACGCCCTGGCCATTGCTCAGGGGCGGAGAGGGTTTGGAGTCGAGGAACTAACGACGATTCCGCAGTCTGATTACATCTACCGCATCCGCCCAGTTCGCCACCATAACCGTCAGCTCCACAAGGCGACCATCCTCCCGGGAGGCATCCGTAAGAGCAACCAGGCCCCACGCTATGTGCGGGGGTTCCGACTGTTCGACAAGGTATCCTATCTGGGGGAAGATTGCTTTATTTGGGGCAGACGCAGCAGTGGGAGTTTCCTGCTCAAACTGCTGGATGGCACCAAGGTCAAGGATGGGGTTGGTTACAAGCGTATCAGTCTTCTGGAACGAAGCGCAAGCTACTTAATATCTTAACAGAAAGGAGAGAAGGGCTGTTTCCTCCCCATGGTTGAAACCAGGGGTTTCTACAGCCCAATTTCGATGATGCGGATGCAAAAGAGTGAGGAAGGAGTTTTTTATGGGCATTATGCTTGGGAACCTGTCTGTAAAGGACATTGAAACCCGCCTTGGTATTACACTTTCTGCCGAGGATGTTGCCGTTCTGCAGGAAAAACGCCAGGAGAACGTCAGTGTCCCCCTTGCAAGTGGAAAGTGGCACTGCTTTGACATTCCCTTTATGTTTATGGCTGCTACGAGAGACGATGCTCTGATGTTTGCTGACATCTTCGGGAAATATACCGGGCAGATGCACAGCAAGTTTTCGATTGGATTTGAACGATAAAGAAAGGAGGTCAGGCGGCTTCAAATTATGAGGCCGCCCAACAAAATCATGATGGAGTCTATTATTGTTTACAGCCACTATGAATATGAGGATTCCCCTCTGTTCATTTTGCGTGCAGGAATGCCCTGTAACCGTGCAGAGTTCTCCAATGCGGCAGATATTCTGGCTGCCTTGGATGAGTGGTATGGCAATACTGAGCAGGAAACCACGGAATGGGCTTTGGAGTTCGAAATCTGGGCCCGTTTCCTGCTGCTGAACGGTGGGCTTATCCTGAATCCGCAACACCTAGCCTTGGAGGAAGTAAAGGATGAGTTTCTGGAACTGCTGAACGACGGCCCCGAGAACATTCGAACCCGCTATGAGCAGATGTTTGCTGCCAACATGGAGTCTCTGAAGGCGGCTTGGATAGCGGCAGATAAGCCTGAGCAGTTCGAGTTTGACCCGGGTGCGTGCTCCAGCAGGGAGGGGTAAGAGTATGTTGCTGGCTACTAAGCTCAAAAACCGTATCCTGCTGGCTGCGAAGCCCGAGGACCTGCCGTTGAAAATTGAACTCAAAAATATTGTCATCAACGGTGTGAAGCGTGGATGCTCTGGGTTTGTCACCAATATGCAGACAGGCTCTTGCGTGTACATTGACACTGAGAAGTTGGTCTATGGACCGCTCTCGGACAAATGTATGTATCGGTACGCAAGGGACAACAAGGACTACTCCAGCAACTGCCTGCAGAACGGCTGGAATCGCTGGGCGACGGATGAGGAACTGCCCAAGCAGGTCGTTGGACTGCTCAGAGAGGGCATTGGTATCGTCCGATAGAAGCGGTCTCAAATTTGACGCCCCTTCCGAAAAATGATACCATACTTACAGTAGTTTAAGGGAGTATCACATACTGAAACCATATTGCTTTAGCAATCAGCCAGCATCCTCAAACTTGAGGGTGCTGGCTTTTTATATACACAAAACGAAGAAGGAGCGATAATTGCATGTACTATCTGGTAGACCTGAAGGAGCAGAAGACTGAAGTTTTCAAAAGCAAACTGGACCTGCTATACTACCGCTTCAGCAAGCCGGAGCATCGCCCCCTGTGGTGGGCTCCTGACGAAATCATCTATCGGATGATGGACTTCATTGAGCTGAACGTGACCGGCAAGGATATTGTTACGGGCTTTGAGAAGGTCCCCGGTAAGTTTTGGTTCTATGGTGGAACCGCCTTCCCGTGCTACGAGAAGGTGGCCACGCTTCGCCGCTACATGGTCACGGATGAGCAGGGGAGACGTATCGACATCCGCACTTGGCTCCCGGAAATTGCCCTTGTCCAGTCCGGCAAATACCGGCCCACCCACAAGGCGGCTGATTCCAAGGGGCCTGCGTATCGTCGGGAACCCTGTGGTCAGGGCCGCAAACAGCACTTCCACAGAGTAGGCTGTCCTGCTATGTGGCACCGCTCTCTGGCTGAAGCCATGGGTGAAGAAGACCTGGCGCTGGAGGCGGATGTCCGGCCTATGCGGGACCACTCTGGTATCCGTAAACGCGGCATCAAGGACGAGACCTCCTTTGAGCGGGCTGAGCGCCGGGCGAGTCGTAGCTGGACCTGCTCCAAGTGCTGGAAGGACCAGTCCAAGGCTGGCCGCCAGTGGGCCAAGCATAAGAAGGCCAAAAACGGCCGGTTCCTGCGTGAGAGCATCGACAACCTGCCGCTGCTCTACGCGCACCCGGAGTTTGCGGATGACGATTACTGCTTCCGCCTTCTGATGATGGAATTCATTTTGTGGGGACGTACCTACTAAACGTAGCTTGCGGGGGGAAGCATAATGCTCTCCCCGCAAGCCGCTGCACGAGGGAGGTGATATTGTGGCACACGCAGAGGAATGTCCCTTTTGCGCTGAACTACAGCACATCAGGGAGCTGAATGAGTATCTCGTAAAGAGCGGCAACCGCCCCGGGAAGACCCGCATTGAATATCGGGTCGCACTGGTGCAGAATACCAACTACAACGGCTATTCCTGCGGAAGCAGCACCAGCCAGTCGTTCCCGCTGAATTGCTGTCCCGTCTGTGGTCGGGAAATTGGGAATGTTGACCTAGTGGAGGGGGGGTGATTAGGGCTAAATTGTTGACTTTATTTGGAAATTCCTTGTAATCAAATTGTGTGTAAACGTGTGTGATAGGAGGATGATAAAGACTGGCTAATGGCCAACATATTGGGAGGAAACTATGAAATTAACAGATGAGCAATGCGCTGTATTAGAAAAGATTGCCTCTAAATCCCAAATGGACTGCTGGTTCTACATTGACGGAGACAACCAAATCCGGGATTTAGAGGAAGGCGAAAAGGTCATAGATACCATGGAGGGCGTCCGACTGTTGCAGGAAGGCATGTCCTGTTACGCAGACTACGATTTGACCTACCGAGAAATCTATATCTTCGAGCATATCCCCGGGTTAAACGTCCAGCCTGAACACTGGGAAGGGTTGGAAAAGCCCATGGACTATTTCGACGCAGAGAAACTCTACTCAGATAAGGTCAGGTGCATCTTAAAAAATACCTATGGCATCGATAATCTTGATTTTGAGGAGGGGGACGCCCTGCGGGTCGATATTATCCTGGATATAGCCTTCTTTCTGAGTTCAGGCAAATCAGAACAGGAAAGTATCGAGGCCGCATTGTCGGAACACAAGGACGAAATCCACTATATTCGGATGGCATCCCACGGCTACGTCATTGCGCACAGTATAGATGCCCAGTCTGGAAATATTCCTAATGCAGACTTTGTGAGCCTCTATCGTGGACTGGTCGGCACAGAGTTTGCTGATGAGGACCTGGCAGTGCAACTAGCGAAGGCGGATGGTGTCAAATTTATCGAAGGGATGAATGGGGTCCCGGATAACTACTATATTGACACGCCACAAAATAGGAACGCCATTCTGAAGCATCTGCAAGCAGATAACCATTAGCATATGCCCCGCTCTTTCTTGAAGAGCGGGGCCGTTTTTTCAACGGGTCTATTTTGAATAGGCACGGTGCAGGGCATATCTTACCCATGGAATTTGACCTTGACCAGCTTAAAATGGTATAATTCTTCTATCAAACAAGGAAGTATCTATCTACCAACAAATCGAAATATCAAACTCACAGTCAGTCCTTTTACGATTCTGTAAGGGGACTGGCTGTTTTTTATATATCAAATTTATATACATGAACGGAGGAAAATAAAATGCGTAACGCACAGACCACAAAACAGGTAACTTTTGATGAGGCTATCCGCCTGATGGAGGGTATCCGTCGCTCTAATTTGGTGATGGGATACCACTTCATCAACTACGCCAATGATGAGTGCATCATCCGTCCCACTAAGGTCTCGGCAATCTATCGGGACTGGTATTGGGAGTGCGATTGCTGTCCGCCCAACGATACGGTCGTCACGCACCTGCACATCCTGCTGCCGTCACATGTTGCTCTCGACGTTGTGGAGTCTGTTAAGTTTGGCACCCTGATGGAGGCCATCGAAGAGTTCACCGTCGGCAGCAAGTACCGTGATTCTTAAGTGCTTAAGCACTCAATAAAGGAGGAGTAGACCTATGTTGCCCCAGTACGTTGAAAAACAGTTGACGCTGAACCTGCTGACAGACGATATCGTCAATACAGCATTGGAGGCTGGCGACTATGAGGGTATCAGCACGGAGACTGCCAGGCAGGCGTGCTACCAATGGATGAGCCACTCTGCAGTCTGGAATGATGAGCTGGCTCAGTTCACGGCCGAGTATTGCCAGAGTGCTGACTCTGAGCCGGATGACCTTCAGGTTCTGGATGTCATTGCGGATATTTCCAACGAAATCGAGCGACTGCTGGTAAACGAGGCCGTCATCGAGTATAGGAAGGAGCATATTCACGATGAGTCTGTTGTTCAGGCGATGGAGAAGGCCGGTGTCCTGGCGGATGTCGTGGATATGTCGGCACTCCTGGCGTCTCTGGCTGTCGGCGGGAAGCAGGAAGTGGAGGACAACTGCGAACCGCTCCTGGAAGAAAACAATTTGACTGTGGCAGATGTCATCAAAGTGGCGGATGCCTACCAAGGTAAATAAGGGAGGTTTCTTTATGTGGTACGTATTGGTGTCTCATTACATTGGCCCTGGCGTTGCGCTCCAGCGTGGATGGCGGGAGTGTGAGAACGAGGAACAGGTACGAGATGCTATCGCCGAAGTTCTGGAACGTGGGGTCCGTGCGGATGAAATAACGGTTCTATGTGTTTCTGAGCCAGAAAATACCATGTCGGTCGATGAATTCCGGGACAAGCTCGGTATCTAAATCAAAATTTTTGAAAAGGAGGACGGCCTTCGCATTCCAGGGCATAAGCCTTGGGATGCAAGGGCCAATTTTTATGAAAGTATTTACGAACAAGGACAAGTATCCCTTTGAATTTTACTGCAATGCCACCGGCGATTTGTTTATCCCTGACACGGACCCCAACGGGACGCCCCACGACCTCAAGGATATGTCAGAACTTCCGTACCCGCTCCAGGCTCTCTATGAGCGCTTCTGGAGCGAGCAGTATGGCTGGTTGACCTATATGGTCAAGGCCGATACTGGGTTCGGGATGATGATGGAGCAGGAGTATGTTGCATTCTCAGTAGACCCCGATACCAAAGACTATGATATCCAGATGGATGCGCTCTACGAGCAGGTCACTGCCATGGCGGAGAAAATTGAAAAGTCTCTTGCCGTCTTCTGTCCAAAAGCTGAGGTGTACCTCGGCCGGGAAACAGGGCTGGATGGCTGTCATGAGCTCTGCGTGTTTGTCCCGGCAGATGCGATGGAGTATGAAATCGAGCAGATGATTTATGTCCTGACCCTGGTGGGGAAGGAGCAGGAACCCCCGTATGAGAAAAAGGAGCTAGACTCCTGGAAATATTCGGCTTTCCAGAAGGATAACAATTATTTCTCCATTTGCGGAGGATTCGACCCGTACTACGCCAAGCAGCCTGTTGTGACCATTGGTTTCACAGATGACTGCGGACTGGCGGAATTCACTGTGCTCGTCGCACGGAAGGCCATGGAGGAAGACGGCGTATTTAACGCCGATAGGGTGCAGGAACGGATGGAACAGGTCATGCGTAACATCAAGAAATCCGCCGCAGAGGCCGGGAAAAGTGTGGTCCCAGACGTTCTGATGATTCGTGCCCTCAACACGCTCTTTCCCCGTGCGTGGGAGTTCCCGAAGCCGGTCTTCACCATCAACTTTGATGCTCTGGACGAGGAGGATGAGTAAATCATGCCGGATACACCTGATTTAATCATGGAGCTGAACGACTTTGCCAACCACTGCGGGTACTTCTTCAATGCCTGTATGCAGGATGGCATCATCGCCAACAACGGCTATAACTGTTCACACCCAGACCAGGACGAGACGGTAGAGGATGAAGACAGTGGTGAGTCTGTTGGGTGCTGCCATTGCTGGAGCTGCCCGCTCGGGTATCCGCCGAACGCCAAAGACCTCGTTGACTGTGGTATCCTAAGTGAAGAAGAGGCCCGTGCAGACTACTTCGATGAACTCTCTGGCGAGTATTTTTCGGCAGTAGACTACATCGTCGTGTCGGATGAGGATACCATCCGGCGGCTGCGGGAGGCCGGGATAACCGGACTGGCCGTAAGCACCAATTAAAACTTGAGAGGGAGGAAAAAGAGCATGAAGGAACACGCGGAAATCACGGTGCGGGATATCGCCAACCGCACCAGTAGTCACATGGTCATTAAGGACAACGGCAACGGCTCGACGCTATGGAGCGGATACCAGTATAAGGTGCTGGAATCCATCTATGCGGACGCCGTGTGCGAGAACGTCACTGTCCAGTCGAACCTCCTTATCTTGTGGTTGCACCACGATGAGGTGGAGCGGGTCACACGCAAGGCGGCGACAGCCTGACTCTAAATGTAAGCCCCTAAGCACTTAAGTGCTTGGGGGCTTTTCTTTCCGTTTTTGACACTCTATCTTGAAAAGTGGTATAATGAAACCAAATTTAAGGAAGTATCAGTCAGTTATCACAAAACATTATCTTCGAAAGACGACGCAGCTATCTATAACGATGGCTGCGTCTTTTTTTGAAACCTCCGGGCACAGACCAGACTTTTAGCCTGATTGGTGTCCGTTTATATACACAAACATTCAAAACTTTCAAGGAGGAATCACAAATGAACATCTATGCTATTTTCGCCCACCCCAACAACGGCCGGGATTCCGACCAGGCAGAGGCTAAGGACCTTACCCCTGGAAAGAAATACACCCTGCAAAACGCCTTCGTTGGAAGGAGCAATACGCGAGTGTTGCTTAAGGACATCACGGGGTATTTTAACTCCGTCTTGTTCGATTTCGTAGATGAACAGGGAAATCCTGTCAACATCTATGAGATGCCTCGGTTTAGGGCCTACTAGGGGAGGGACCATTGCGGTGTCTGTTCCTAACTGAACAGGCACCGCTTTGCTCCATTCCGGTCAATTTCATCAAAAATCAATCTTAAAAATTTATAAGGGAGGAATTTTACATGCTAACCAGAATGGAGCAGGCTGACTTCACATGGACATATCGTGACCTGTGGGGCGGAACGAAAATTGGTATGGACACCCATGCTCTCAGAAGAAGCATTGGCCGTTTTTATCAGTTTATGTCCTTTGAACTGCTGAGCAGCAATATCAGGGACATCTACCTGAAAGGCGGAGACGACTTGGAAGAGTTGGTTATGGCCATTCCCTTCGGCGGGAAATTCGTTGTGTTCGACGAAAAGACGAGAATGGCTATATTCGCGGCCATCGACTTCAATGAAAGGACGAATCTCAATGAAGTTTTCGTCCATTCCGTCTATGTACTCGGCGAAGGCGAGAACGACCGTGTTTTCTGCGAAGCAGAGAATAAAGGACTCTTTAAGGTCCTTGAGGATGGCTCAGTGCAGGAGAATCCTCTGGAACTTGTCCGAAAGCCGAAATAAGACTGGCACTCTGCAATCACAGGGCGCCAGCCTTTTTTTATTTTGCCACGTCCCGGGACAACTGCATGGCATACTCTCGAAGCTGCACACGGAAGTTCTCCTCGCCCTCCTGGTGGGCTTTGAGTACATCAAAGAGGTGGGGGAGCTTCCCGGCCAGGTAGCAAAGTGAAACACAAGTCTCAGACGCGATACCGCAAAGGTAGTCGTAATTTCCGGCATGGGCCAGCCAGGCATCCGCTTTGGCTACGGAATCCTGGGTGGGGATATAGAACCCATCCTGCCCATCAGACTCAGTATGGGCGGTCTGGAATTGCGCAGTGCCTCCAGTGCTCTGCTTAGCGAGGGACAGTCCGCACTCGCTAAGAATCGACAGGATTTCATTGACTGACGCGGCAGGGAAGTTCCGAATCGCGGCGAGTTCCTCCTGCGTCAGCGCGGCAATATCGCCAATTTTCCGAATCCCGGCCCGCATAAGGGCATTATACGCCGGGGGAGACATGGCCAGCAGGCCAATCGAGGTATCAGCAGAAAAGCAGTTATCCATTATGGAGAAAACCTCCTTATCATCTATAATATTCGGGGCGTACTGGGTTCCCTTTATATTATATATTATACCACACAATGATAAATAATTCAATATTAAGTGCTTAAGCACCTAAGAACTTTTTTACCCAATACAGCCCCCCTTCGCAATTTGACTTACATCTCAGAACGTGGTAGCATGAATCTATACAGCAAGGAAGTATCTATCAAACAACATACCATACCAAATTCAGCAGTCATTCTTTCGAACAAAGAGTGGCTGCTTTTTTATATATACACAAACGAGGTTATGAAAGGAGTCTTTGACCATGAAAGTAACAAGTGGATACCCGCAGGTGTTCCATGTCCTACCCCACGAGAAGGCATACTTGGCCGACGAAGCCATTGAGCGGATACGGGCGCAGGACAAGTACCTGAGGGCAAGCCTAGCACGAGAAATCCCGGCTCTGATGAAGCAGACCAAGACCATGCGGCGGAATGAACTGACCGTTGGACGACGGTACGGCGTACTGGGAATTTCCCCGTTTGCCAACGCAGTCCGGGACGGCAAGATATGCGAGCGGCATGGAGAGGTTTACCTCTATCTCTGGATACTCGGCGAGGACGGGATGTTCTGGAATGAGAACGCCTGGGGGCACCTGGAGTTCAGTGCCTATCCTTGCCATGGAGAAGCAGAAGGAATCTTAGTTGAGGTTTGAAGGAGGAATTTAGAATGTCCATTGAAACAACAAATACAGGGAGCACAGTTGATGTTACCTATGGCTCCATGTGCGGGCGTATGGGGTATCACTTCGACTTCGGCGACCATGTGGAGTATATCTCCCTTCTGGACCAGCGCAAGGCTTTCTTGCGAGTCCTTGAACTGATGGACGCTGGCAAGCATGTGCATCTTTGGAACTGCACGTTGACTTCCATCTATAAGGAAATCCGAGCCTGCCAGCAGAACCTCGTCGACGAGGCGGCCAACCTTTTGGCCAAGCTGAAGCGGGACTGAGCGGTCACATTACATTTTTTGAAAAGGAGATTTTTGAAATGTTGGATATTTCGAGACTGAGCAGCGATTCGTACATTCCTGGCGTCGGTGAGACGGTATATGCTATCCGCCGGAAGAAGCGGCGCAATTCCGCTGGCAGATGGATTCAGTGCCCGCGCAACACGGATGTGGAGATTGTCCAGGTCATTGTGGACGAAATCACGTTCTTCCATCCCATCGGGGCTACGGAACTGGCTTGGAAGGGCGCAGGCTATCCGCCTCTCAGCCCGGATGATACCTTCTATGGTCAAGTCCGCATCTGCAAGGATAATGTTGCCTCTACACAGAAGGAAGCGGAAGCCCTGCTGTCCAAGTTCAAGAAAATCGGCCTGTCGTTCAATGTGGACGATGTTGTCGAGGAAAGTGGTGACGCAGTGTGAAGAACTGCCGTACTGTCAGCGGCCTGCAGGTTGCAATCAGCAGGGGAGAGCGGGCCCAGCTCAAGGTGTATACCACCAGCACGGCCAATCAGGTGCTCCCCGGGACATGGGCAGTCAACGGTGACAGTGTTACCCTGAACCTGGGCGGCGGCAGGTTTGCTCAGGTATCCCGCCGGGAGTATGAGTTCATCAAGGGCCATCTAAATGCAATCATGTGCTAAAAGGAGAGAACTGAGTTGAAACAGTGTACATTGAATACGGAGACTGCGGTGCAGTTCTTTGACAACCAGCCGCGTACTATCCAGCACGATGTCCGCCCTCAGCCGGAACTGACGGGAGAAGGCGTCTGGCAGTGGAATGACTACCAATGGGAGAGCGGTGTAACGGAAATCAACGACCCCCAGGTCATGATGCACTGCCCGGATAAGCCTGGCGAGATTGTCTGGGTCGAGGAACTGCCCGGAATGACTGAGAAGTCTGCCCGGCTGTTCCTGGAGGTCAAGGACGCCGTTATGGTCTGCTCCAGCGGACATTGGTACTGGAACATTACCTACGGCCGCATCAGCCGAAATGAGGCCCTGGCAACCTGCAGTGAGCGCAGTACCAGGAGGGCAGTGTGATGTTCAGCAGCAACCAGGTGTTCGAGGTTTCCTGCACTAAGAGTCAGCTAAAGTCTGTACTCGCTTTTGCCTTGGATATGGCCAACGGTGAGCGGACCAGTCCACGGAACCTCGTCTATCAGACGACCCCGGATGGGAGATTCGCCATCGGGTGGTTTCATCAGGAGCCAAAGGCGGGATGGCAAACGCTTGTGTCTCCAACGCCTTCTGTGGACCTGCTTGCGGAAGCTGCTATCCAGTATCTGAAGGACTACCCGGACCGCTCGATAGAGCTTTGGGACGGTTCCTATGAGCAGGGGTATCTGGTGAAGGTCATCCAGGAGACGATGGCTTCGGAATGGAATGGAATCAAAAATCCGTTCTATGGGTATGTCACCATCCAGGCCCATAAGGTGTTCTACTCAAAGTAAAGGGGGAAATTGTTGTGAACAAAGAGCCGGAAGCAAAAATGTTGTCCCGTGATGGACAGATGGTTGGCCAAATCCTGAATATGCATTCCCGCCCTTGCTCCATGGAGGGCTGTACTGGGGTGCGAATCCATGTGAAATGGCCGGATGGTAAGAGCACCTACCCCTGTTCTAAGGGGTGCCGGGAGATTTCTCCCGGCCTATTCCAAATTGTTTGAGGGGGGAGAAACGTGAAAATCAAAAATCGTGTGATTGGCGGAGACGCAGGCTGTGTTGCCGTGTATGGCGATATGATGCGATTCCAGGTCCAGGGGACTTACACCGCCGTACCTGAGGGCGCAGAAGAGAACGCAGAGAACCATCGTATGCGCATTGAGCGGTACGACGATGGAAGTGCGGATGTCACGGTACAATCCCTCGTTAAATGGGATACGTCGGATACGGACTTGGAGCAGATGTACGAGGATACCCTGAACCACATTGAAGAGGTGCTCGGAATCCCGGATGACTGCCTGAGCAGTTCATCCTGGAACGCAGGACATAATGTTCCGTACTGGGATGCTCTGCTGACCGATGCCGAGCGGAAGGTCGTGAAGGAGGAGACCCTATGAAATCCAAGAAGGACCTTGCATTCGAGAAGTTTAGGTTTTCCGACCCTGGCTGGAACGCCGAGGTCGTCCCGATTGCCGGAAGCACCAGCGTGGCCATTTGTGCTGCTTCCGTGGACAAATATACCGGCCGGAAGATGTACGGGCAGCAGCTCGCTACATATACCCATCGGGCGACGGCTGAGAAGGTATGCAGAGAGCTGAACGAGTTCAAGGCTCGTATGCTTGCCACCGCATACCCGTAACCAATACCACGAAGGGCTCCAGCATATGCCGGGGCCCTTTCTCTGTGTTCATCAGCTCCAACATATAAGCACTTAGGTGCTTGGGTGTTTAAGTGCTTGCATGGCATGAGCGATAGGGAGCCGGCCGTTTTGACTTTACAGGCGATAGATGGTAGGATATTACTATCAAACGAGGAAGTATAGTAACGCATAAGCATTGTTTTATAAGTCTCAAGCAGTTAGGTTCATTTTATGAGCCTGACTGCTTTTTTCATATATACACAAACATTTTCAAAGGAGACGATTTTATGGACATCAAGAAAATCAACAAGGCAGTTAGTATTCTGGAGAATAGCAACCGGCTCCTCAAAGGCCGGATGGATGAACTCCGCCATGCGCTGGAAAAGAGCATCCTTCCGAAGGATGCCGCTGACCCTTATTCTGTGCTGGAACACTGTGAGGCTGAGTATGAGGCGGTGGAGATGGCAATTCGGGCTCTGCAGTCTGAAAGCCATTCAGACGTGACAGACTTGCGAAAAAGCTGGGTCCTGTGCTGGGAGGAACCCACCGGCCAGCGCAGATGGGAAGCCTTTCACTGCGCAGATGGTGTGGGCGACAAACTTATTGAGTTGGTAAATGCCTACAACGAGTTCGATGCCGCACTTCACCCCAGAGAGCATGAGCAGCCGTACGGCGCGATGGATTTTGAAGACAAATTCATTATCCTCTGCCTGCATCCCAGTGCTGACAGAATCAGCATTGAGAGTTTGCCCGAGTACTGCTCCAGCACCTGGGTCACGAAGAACTCCGACCCGGCAGTGAAGCCGCATTTCAGCTATAAGCAGGCCAGGGAGGATATCATCAAGTATCTTCAGGCTCAGCCGGAGAAGTACTTCAAGCAGCGCGGCAGGCGCAAGGATGAGATGCTCAACGACACAGAGACCATTGCAAACCTGGCTTGTGAGCATATGCACTGCGTGAATCAGTCCGGCATTGACCGTGAATGGTCCTGCAAGGACGCATGTGACCATACGCCCGGAATCCGCAAGAACGATGGGGAAGGAGATGACCTGGCGTGAATGAGGCAGTATCTGGAGTCATCACGCTATGGCGGGACGGCATTCCGTTCTGGTTTGACATTTATACAGACCCTATCTGCTCCATTCTGAAGCGGAAGATGCTGCTGGTCGGCCTGGATGACGTTATCCCAGACCACCTGTATGCTGTCGTCGCCTTGCTGTCGAATGGGAACCCCGGGATGTGTCAAATCATCCTGAAGGAAATCCTGATGTCCAGCCGAGACGACGTTAAGACCTCTCTGACGGCCGGGACGTACCTGGACCCGTCCGTGATGGACCGGGTGATGTTCCGCTTTCATGGGAAACTTCCAGATGCGCAGGACCCTGTTGCTATGGAACGGCTGATGCGTCTCTACATGGAGCAGAAGGTCCAAAGCAAAGAGACCTTCTCGGACAATGCCATGGACACCCAGCAGTATTGGTCCGAAGTGACTATGGCCGGGAAAGTCGATGAGTCTGTCCCGTACTGTGAGAGATTTAAGTCCTACATCAAGCAAGGAGAGGGATTTCGATATGGATGAGCTGTTTTCCGTAATCACAAGTTATCTGGCCCGTGCCGGGTACGAGATTTTGGACGGTGATGCGTCCAAGTTTGTCATTCGAGACAAATTGAAGGATGCAGATTTTGAAATCACCATCAGTGAAATTGCTGGGTAAGAAGGAGGGAAAAGAGTATGAGTGTCAGCTCTGAGCTGCGTCTCGACGGACATGTCGATTTTGACGTTCTGTTTGAGATGGTCAAGCTCCTGTTCGACAAGAGGGCAAAGAAGAATTTCCAAGCGGACAATCTGGGGCCCATCGCCGAACTGGATGACGTGAAGGAAGTTTACGGCGAATCCAAAGACTATGAGACGGAATTCGGCTGGATTTCCTTTACCTACGAGGGCGAAAAGCGGTTCCTGAACTACCAGTACCGCAACATCAATACCTATGAGGGCCTGCGGTACTATGAGAAGCTCGGTGCGGCAGATATGGTCAAGGCCGAAACATCCATTCTGCGGATTGGCTACTGGGGTCATGCGGTGAACATCATGGAGACCATCGCCTGCTACTTCGGCGGCTGGCTGGTGGAACGCGATGATTACGATGACCCGCCCCGTAGAATCGAGCTGGTGACTGAGCCATACGCACATATCGGGCATTTTGCCCGGGAGCGTTCTATGCCGAACCTGTTCTCTAAGTGGTGGCCCGCCGTCAAGGACTGTGGCATCAAGGTTCCGAAATCCACAGTATTCTCCGTGCCGTCGGAGCTGCTGAAGCACTTCTTCATGGAGAAGCCAGATGAGGATATTGCCGCCGTTCGGGCTTGGGTGGACAGCATCGTACGCCCAGGGCTGAAAGAGGCAGGACTTCAAGGGCTCCTCTTTGTAAAGAACGGAGACTTCGGCAATAAGTTCGATGCGGATAAGTCCTGCATGGTCCTGCCCGACGAACTGACCGACGCCATCATCAATATCAACTACGCCGCAGCTTGCTGCGGCGCGGATATGGGTGGTGGCTGGAGTGAGTTGGTCGTTCGGGAGCGCATCCGGCATGACGAAAGAGTGACTCCCTGTATTTACCACGGGTTGCCGCTGCGCTCTGAGTTCCGGGTCTTCTATGACTTTGACCTCAAGAAGGTGCTCTTTACCGCCAACTACTGGGATTATGATTCTGTCTACGGGCGTCTCTATGATGCAACGGACAAAATCATCTTCGACCACGAGCGGGAGCGGCTTGAGAGCACATTCAAGGAGAAGAAAGACGCGGCGGAGGCGCTGGTTGCCGAACACATGGCCAATGTGGAAGGTCTCTCTGGCCCCTGGTCAGTCGACCTTATGATGACGGAGGCTGGCGAAATGCATCTTATCGACATGGCCGTGGCCGAGCAGTCCGCTTATTGGGAGCTCCGTCCCGGTAATGAGCGGAAACTGGCTGAGGCTCGCGTTGAAAACATGCGGCAGCGGCAAAAGGCCCTGGAGATGCAAAAAGCCATGCTTCAGCAGATTTGATTTTTAAAGGAGGCTGGTCAATGCGGCCAGCCTCCTATTGCTACTTTTTATTGGAGGTATGAACCATGGAAAACAAAAAATTGACTGGAGGTTTCCTTCTGATTGAAAGTTATGCCCAGTGGGAAAACGACAAGGAATGGGAAACGAACCGCTACGATGATGAGCGGCCCACGGCCATTCTTGCCGTCAAGGAGTGGTTCCTGCAGAAGTTCGCTGAGGAATCCGGTTATGGCTCTCTCGATGAGTTCTTTGGGGACTACACCTGGGAAACCATTGATTCCCTCCAGGCCGAGGCTGAAACGGCGGCGGCGCTTGCCTTTGCCTACCGGCCGACGCTGGTTCCGCATTTCCAGTTTCCTGACGTAATGACTGCGGAAATGGCGCAGGCCCTGGTGGAGTTCATGGAATCCGAGCCGATTTATGAGCGTATTACCAAGGCTCTGCCTCAGAATCCGGTCAAGCCTTTTGCGGCCATTGGAGACAACATCATTGTTCCCAGTGTTGAGCAGGGGAGGGTGGTGGCCAGTTTCCTGAGTGCCCTGGGTGTCGAGGCCCTTATGGTTTCCCCTATGGGCGATGAGAACCGTGGCCGGATTTGGGTGAACACCGGAGACGCGGAAGTGTCTGCCGAGGATGAACCTGTGACAAGCGGCATTCCGTTTATATTCGCGGACTGTACAGGGTTGGCTATTCAACTCTGCGGTTCCTTAGAAGACGGACCAGTTACGGAAAATGGAGAGCGTTGCAGCGAGTACCTGGACCTGATGACCTTTGATGGGAAGGCTTTCAAAGTCCAGCTCATTGAGCGAAAGGGCAATGACGGCAAACCTTCCTACTACTCAATTCATTTCATTGACGATATCAATGAAACGGATTGCCAGTTAGTGGATACCAAAGGAACATCAGTCGAGGAAATTGCGGACTGCCTCAAGTTGCAGCAGAATATGGCTTTCTCCCAGTGGGAGAAGACCCGCGACGAGAATGTTGAGGTTATTGTCCCGGCCAAATTTGTCTCGGTTTGGGACGGAGGTACGCTTATCGAGGCTGGATGCAAGGTCAACCTGAAGACCAAGGAAGTCTTTGACATTGAGGTCGTCGAGGATGTTGCGGATATGCTCGATACCCTGGATGAGGAGTACATCGTGCTCCCTGGCGTCAAAGAGACTGTCATTCCGCAGGATGAGAGGGAAAACGGTGAGTACTGGTATCGGTGAGGGGGGAGCACGAATGGCAAAGTTCTATTACGGAATTCTGAAACTTAATGGAGACTCCGCCGCGCTGAAAGAGCTGGTCTCCCACCTGGAACGGCTTGCTGAGTGCTGCGCTGCTTCCGGTGCTGTTTCCTTTGACTACCTGCCTGCGGTTTTTGAAGATTACCCGGAGGAGCAGCACGTGTTCTGCGCGGGGTGGGATGCCAGTGATATCGAGAATGGCCACCTGGTGCTCCGTACCCGCAGTCATTACGACTATGGCGACAACTTCGCCGCCATCCTCTGCCGCTCTCTTGGGCTTTCTGGAAGACTGCGCGTGGAATACGATGAGGGCAACCCGGATACATTTGAGTTCTCCTTCGATGAGGATGTGCCCATCTGTAACTGGCGTGTTTTACAGTGAAAATAAGGGGCGAATATCAATGAGAGTAAAGGTATTTCGTTTTACAGTATGTGAGTGTCAGGGTATCGGACGTCCTCCCAGAATGGAACGAACCGGACTGACTCCCAGCGAGATTGAGGAGCGGGTCAACCGATTCTGTGAGACGGTCAATGTCGTCAGCATCAGTGTGACCCCTGTGACGTACAAACAGCATGACGGCGGCGGCTATGATGACGTTGAACTCTGGTACAACATCGTCTATCAGCCGAAGTAATTATGGAGGGCCTTATGCAGAATCATATGGAGTTCAGTAAGAAGACCTGGCGCTATACCATGGTAGACCCCTACGGGAACCTCAGCACCATCGAGCGGAATATCCCGCCCACTACGGTAAGCTGGGAGTACATCTGCCGGGACTACCACTTTGGTGCGGAGTCTCGTGAGAAAGCCGAGGCGCTTATGGTAAAGCACTTCGAGGCTCATTCCCCGTATCGGGGTTTCTGCCAAATCGCCAAGCACCTGGGATATACGCTCGTTTCTGTGGACACAGAAGGGAACCGCTATATCCGGTGTGGCAATGCCCCGCAGGGTCCTTTTATGGGCGAGGAAGAATAATAAATTGCTGGCCTGGGGTTCTCTCCAGGCCAGCCTGAAAAAAGGAGATAGTTTATGAAAAACTTATGGTTCCGTGCAGGTGTGACCCTGCAGCTCAACGATGACGAGGTGGATACCATCCTAAAAACTGGTGCGGACGATAATGGCGACATGGATATCGTTGAGAACGTCGTCAAAACCGCCCTCCAGGAAGGCCGGTTCGCGTTTGACGGGAACTCGTACTTCCCGGAGCCGGTGGTAGAGAGCCTTATCCAGGCGGAAGGGCTCCCCTATGCGCCCAGTGAGCCGGAGTTTGATATGAGCAGGCTGGGCGGTTTTACCCTGGCCAAGCCTGCTGTGAACGGCGATATGCTCAGTCGGGCCAGCGCTTTGATTGACCGGGTTGTCAATGAGAAGGACTACCACTGGAGCGGTGTGGTAAGGGAAGTCACTGTCAATAGCGACGGTATTTCCCTCTTCATCAACAGCGGCGGATACAATTTCTATGCAACCCCGGGCCAGATAAAGGAACTCCAGGCTTCCGTTCCGGCTACGCAGGTCGAGAAGGGGGAGGAGCCCCTGCTTGGAGTCAAGACGCCCCTGGGTTCTTTGGTTGCCCGAGAAGCGCCTGATGATGAGTACCCCGGAATCGACATCTATCTGAACAAGCGCAGCGGGGAACAGGTCCCTGTCGCCCGAATCGAGTATGTCCCCGGCGGCGGGATGTGCGAGCCTGAGCAGAAAGACCCCAGAAGCGTCATCCCGCAGGAACGCATCCAATTCGCCGAGATAGGCTATTGGTCTGGCACCCAGAAAGCTGTCCCAGTGTTTACTCCGGGGCTCATGGCCAGAGTCTACAATGATGAGGCCAGGGATGAGCCTATCACCATCGCCTACAACGACTTCAAGGAGGAAGAGTAACATGCGGAAAAATGTCTGCATCACCTATCATATGAGCAAGGAGAACGAGGTTGCAGAGACCTGCATCACCATCCCTATGGATGCAGCGGTCGCCGATGATGTGCTCGCCAATCAGGAAAACAGCCAGTATGTCAAAGAAGGCAGTTCCGGCATCACCTCAATCAAGCAGATTCTGAGTAATCTGGCGGAACTTCAGGGGTATGTGGAAGCGCACTTCTGCTGTGCTGAGGAGCAGAGCACCCTTTAATTGCGCTAGGGGCGGACAGGATTTTCTGTCCGCCCCTCTAAATTTGACTTAAAAAATAAAACATGGTAAGATATTTCCATCAAATAAGGAAGTATCGAATTTAAACCTCAAAATATATTCTAAGGCTCAAGACAGTGTATCCGATTCTCGGGTGTGCTGTCTTTTTTTATATATACAACAAATTTTTTAAAGGAGAAATGAACCAATGAAAGCCATGAAAACTCGTAGCGTAAAACACATCTTCTGCCTGTTCCTGACCGCTGTATTCGCCATTCTCAGCAATGTGGGCGTTGCCTATGCTGCTGACGCCGAGCCGACCGACATCGGCCCTGCCATCATGATGGATGAGAACGGCAAGACCACTGTGGTGCCTACCATTGGAAATGCTATCCGCATGGAAGAGGATGGAACCATCGTCACCACAGACGAGGAAGGCAATGAAACGGAGTTTAATCCCTATCTCGCACCCGCGCTCTACATGGACGAGTTTGAAAACCTCATCTATGCGGAGGATGGATACAATATCGTGTCCATTCTGGGGCCTGCGTTCCAGACCGACGAGGACGGCAACATCGTCGAGACGACCTCTGACGGTATGCAGACCGTGGTCGGCAAGGCACCGTTCGTAGTTGGAAAAATGGCTGAGGATGGGAAAATCACCCTGGTCGATGCCGATGACACTATCCTGTACTTTGAGTTGCAGGATGGCCAGGCAAAGCTGGTCGCTGCGATGACCCCGGCCATCTACATGGACGGGAACGGCGTCGTCATCTCGGTCGATTATTTTGGCCGGGAGACAGTGATTTCTGCTCCCGAGGGATTCGTGCCTGCTCCTGTCGGCTATGACCAGGAGGCGAAGTAAACTGTATGGAAAACAACACAATTTCCCCTGGCCGGTATCGCCACTACAAGGGTAACGAGTATCAGGTGTTGGCTGTTGCAACACATTCTGAGACTCTGGAACCCATGGTGGTTTACCAGGCGGAATACGAAGACCGCAAAATTTGGGTTCGACCGGCTTCTATGTGGAATGAGATGGTGACGAAGGATGGGGTCACAGCCCCTCGCTTCAAGCGCATATCAGACCCGAAGGTATCTATGGGGGCGAAGAGAGCTGTTGAGCTCATCAATCATATGATTGACCGTATGATTGATGATGCTGGCGGGCATTCTCGGGAGGCTCTGGCTCAGCTTATTGAGTTGGGCTTCACTCGGGAGGAACTTGTTGATGAGTTCCAGTTCCCCACCGCTGACGTCGACGACCTGATGTCGGAGTACGAAAGCGGCAGCGAAGACGCATAAACGCAAGGGGAGTGGCACATCAGCCACTCCCCTCATTTTTTCAAGGAGGATATGTTTATGGATATTTTGGGGCGTATTACAAAACTGGTAGTACAACGCTGCGAAGCGTGCGGCAAGGTGTTCCCTATGCTCTATAAGGCTAGGTTCGACAGTTCGGCCGGAGTCTTTGTCAGCGATGGCTATGACTATGTGGGAGAAACTTGTAACTGCAAAGCCGATTTTGCTCCCGACGAAGGCGACCCGAGCATTTCGGAGTGGGTTGATTCCCTGAATACCGCCAGGCATAAAACGGTGACAGACCACGCTGTTCTGTTTGAGATGGAACTGGACGCAAGCCCCACCGCAAACGAACTTCAGGCTATCCTCAACCTGTTCGAGCCGACTGAGCATCTGGTCCCTATTGATATGGCTGCCAATAACAGCTATGCTGTGGGATTCATGCCGGACAGCCTTGCGAACCTGCTGGACTACGACCTGCGGTATTACGAGCAGGCCATCAGCAAACTTATGGACGACGAGTGCCTGCTTATGGACATTGCGTCGACCAAGGGTCTGCCGCACGGTGCTCTGTACGAGGTCGTCGTCAAGGACATTCCAACCTACATTTTCCGCAATCTGAAGGAGTGATTTTTATGCTGGGGAGCAGCGTCCATTACGCGCAGTTCGTACCTGCCAGCCTATTTCAACTTTCATATCTGAGAGAGAGACGGTTTGGAGATTATCATGCCACCATCGAGCGGCGTCCTGCTGAGGGAGAGCCCCGCAGGCTCAAGGTCTGCTGGTGCCGTGTGGCTCCGGGCCTCTTAAGTGAGGTGCCCGACCATCTCCGGCCGTTCCACCTCGATTTCATCGAGCAGAAAAGCGGGGATTGGTTGGTCGCTTTCAAAACTGAAAACATTCTCGCCAGTCTCTATGTGAAGATGACTGGTACAGAAATGGCCAGTCTTCTTGAGAGAGCGGCCCAGTGAAGGAGGAGTCATATGGATATCGATTACCTGGAGCAGGCTATCGGAGCGATGCTGATGGCGAAGGTCATCACCTTCGAGGCTAATTCATGGGCGTTTGGCTTTGTGGATATGGTTGTAAAAAGCACCGTATTTGTTGAGTCGGAGTCCATAATTTCGGTCGTGGAGGATGACTGGAACGATGGCCCTGCCGCCAGCGTTGCAAAACTGCTGGCCGAACATGTGAGAGACGGAGAGATTCACTTTATTCCCGTTGAAGAACAGCACTGAATGAACGGAGGTATATCATGTCTGAATATTACACCAAGCAAAGAGGCCATTTGCAGGTTCTGCTGGAGTCCCTCATCTCGGATGATGTGGACGCCTATCTGTACGATAGTACGGACAGTGCTTGGGGGCTTATCTATCATAAGCCGACCAATACCATCATGCACATCAGCTATGAGGGAGTCAATGGGATTGCTCTGGGCAGTTGTCTGAAGCCCAACAAGTGGCATGGAACCGGGTATCAGTGCCTGGAGTCCGGCTTCCGCTGGATTACCAAGGAGGACCTGGAAGCTGCATTTCACAAGGCAAAAGTCCTATTGGCAAAGGATATTATGGCACACAGGGAGACTAAAGTCCCTGGCATCTGCCTTCCCGATGATTTGCAGAAGCATCTGTATCGGGACCTGGATGAATATTTTGAAACTCGCTGGCCTGGCCAAAGAGCGAGAGAAAAATTCATTCAGGTCATGGTCGGAGAATGTGATTGAAGATGAAAAGGAGGGCTTTCATTGAGCACAAAAAGAGCAACTGACCTGGCAGAAAAGCTCCGATATAAGGAGAACGAGCGTCTGCTGGAGAAACTGCCCATCTGGATTACAGAGTCCGAACCCTGGGCAAGAAAGATGATAGACCAGTATGGCCCGAATGGCGCGCAGAAGGATGTGGATGGATACAGGCTTCTGTATGTCCTGAATCACCTTTGCCCGTCACTCTACCACTTCCACCGACAGCCGGACCCGAAGCGCTTCATGGGCGATATGGACGGTTACAATGCCGCCGCGCAGAAGCATTTTCTGGAGAACACCCAGGCCGGACTGCTGGATAGTGATGGAACACTCATCCAGGAGGGCGTTTGCTACGACGCTGAGAGTTTCAATGCCTTTCTCGCAGTAGCAAGGTCCTACTGCGACAAGTATTTGGAGCAGCTTTGGCATGAGTTAGCAGATGTCCCGTTTGATGACCACCCGGAGAGCGATATGACCTTGGCGGAGCCTTGGCATGGGTTCCCGGCCGGAACAGAGAGAGGGGATATCTGGCACTGGTTCGATGACAGATATAGCGGGGGAGTGGTATCGCTCCTCTACGGAAGGAGTAACTGAAATGACGCTGAATGAAGTAATTAAGAGAATCAACGCGGCGATTCTGGACGTCCCGCAGGAGGAAAGAATTCGAAAGTTGGCCGGGAAAAACTCGTTCCTGCAGGGGTTGCTCCGACAGGAGATGGTCGAGTCGGATGAAGCGAAGGCGGCACTTGCGGAGTACCACATGCGTGCTGAGATAACCTGGGACTTTGGAGTGCCGGTCCCGACACTGGATGTCTACGTCCAGTTGACGGAGGACAGCCCCTATGCCATTATCGGGCACCGTTACAGCCATAGTTCGTGGAAGTTTCTTTCGTTCAAGCGGAAGAAATGCACAATCAATGGCCGGGCAACCATGTCGGCTGACCTCGCTGTACTGAGCGAGTTTGGCCCAAAGGGCGACATCACGGTCGCTGAGTACTACGCTGAGCGGTTTCGCAACATTCAAAAAGCCTGCGAGGGGACTATCCAGATGGTGAAGGGCATCGACCTTCTCATTTCCACGTTCGGCCACGAAAAGGCTGCGGAGCTGGTCCAGAGCATCAAAGATTTGGATTCCAATACAGGGCTGAATTTCTTCAACAGCCAGTATAAAGGTTTCTGGAACCGTTCCATTTTCAATGATGGGGTTCGAGACAAAATCCTGGCTTTGGATACATTCGACAAGGATAACCTCAGCGACTTGAGTAACCTCGCGGTGGACATCCTTCTGGACGCCACTGACTACATCGGCAACCAGCCAGAGCAGTTTTCTGCCAGAAGAGGTGATATTTCCACTATGCGGACCAATGCCAGTTTTCACGCCAAACTCCAGGCGGCGGTCGATGAGTGGGCGACAGACCGCGCCAATGATGGTGCTGACCTGCAGATGTCTCACGCGCAGGCGGCTAAGTTCGTTTGGGACCTCTACATGCTGTATATCGTTGAAGGTTGAGAAAGGGTGCGGAACGGCGCTTGATTATGAAAGTGAAGCTGATTGGTCTGTATTTTGCAGGCGAAAGCTAAACCGAGCAGCTTTCTGATTAAATAAGGAGGAAAAAGGGATGAAGACGATTTGTTCACTTAGATTCAAGGAGGCCATTGCAGCCATTCAGGGAACCAAGACCGTAATGTATAAGCACGGAGTCTGGAATGAATACAGTCTGTGCAAGACCGAAGATGCCATTAAGGAAATCCAGAGGAGCGGGTATGGAGCCGATGTCAAATACAACGAGGACAAGAAAATGTTCTACGTCAGTGTGCCAGCCGCATGTGATATGTGGTGACTTTTGAAATGAAAATCGGCTGCAGTCGACGGACTGCCCAACCTAACAGCATTTCTGGAGGAAATACGTCAGTCACCCCATGAATAAAATCGGGGGCTTGAAAGAACCCTGACTGACTACCCTAAGTGCTCAGGGCACTACATGACCCATGACCCGACGACCTTCAGTCAGTGGCACTGCTGGCATCACGGGAACCACTCCTGGATTGATGCGGCAGACGGCCTCCTGTATGAGTCGGAGCTTGACCTCTCGGATTTGCTCATTGATATGGGCGAGCACCCGGAAAACTATGAGTAAAACGGCAGTCCCCGCACAAATACTTGTGCGGGGACTCATTAAAACTGAAAAGAGGTAGATAACATGCGCAATGGTCATTTGATTGCGATGGAGGGGCCTGTCACCAGGATTGTCCGGGAGCAGAGCTGCCTCCTGATGGATGCAGCGGCTAACAACCCTCAATGGAGACTTCCTAATGTCTTTGCCCTCTCCCTCCCGTGGGATGATGAAAGCGAGTCCCTTGTGGGTAAGCTGGAGGCCGGTGTATTTGGCTCTCCGCCGGATGTCTATGAGGCGACTATGGTCTACCTGATGGATATTTGGCACTCCTTCAGGGTCGATTGGGGCGAAGACTATAATTCCGGTGGCCTGGCCATCATCGAGAAGTATGTCCCCCACAACTTTCTCCAGCAGGGAGGACGGTTTCCCAAGGAATTGCGCCGGGACTATAACCGTTGGCTCATCGACACAGCCTACATAAAGCTCTCTCTGCCTGCGCCGGATACCGTACTGTATCTGGATGTGCCTGTCGAACTTCGTGCGCAAGCCGGAGGCGCGTCCATATCGGACAATATGCTTCAGCAGGAAGAAACTGTCCGTGCAACAGAACTGGAGATTGCCTCCAGCCTTGGATGGTTAGTGGTCGATTGTTCGAACAACGGACAGTTGCGGACAAAGGAGTCCATTCATGATGAGCTTTATGCCTATGCAAATCTGCTCTTCAAAACGTGATAGAGGAGGAAATAACTATGTTTGAGAAGAAAAATGTGGGTGGCGAGCACTTCAGCAGCACTGAGGGAGAAAAATTGCCACTCATTTACCAATCCATTAACAGCACGGCCGTAACTTTAACAAAGAAACCCTCACGGGACGATTCCTTTGCTTCCGTGCAAATTTCTGTAAAGCAGGCTCTGCAGGCCCCCTGGACTCCTGCGGTGGTCGTCTTCATTACCATGCGTGGCGATGTTGTAGTCACCCAGTTTCCTGGAGTAGTTCTGGATGCCTCGGTTGCAGTCCACATTGAAAAAGCGAAAGGGGTTCTCCGTGAATTCTGGGCAGAAAACTCCCAAGGGAAGTACCTTGCACTTACGGATGAGGACGATGTACTGGACTCAATATGGTTCGTCCGCAACTATAATTCGGAGTTTGAGGATGCCTATGCGGCAGCACGCTATGAATGGGACCATTCTGACGAGGAGTTCTTCCATTTCATGAAGGAGTCTCTTGCTTTGCACGGATACATCGTAGAGAGCGTCCCTTTCGAAGAATATCTGTCCTGAGGTGAGTGATGGAACTCTTTGAATCTTTCCTGAATGCGATTGCCCCTTATGTCATCGTGGTCGGCTCCTTCGGCCGTAACGAGGAAACCGAGGACAGCGATATCGACTGCTTCTTACGGAGTAAGCCGCCAAAGGAAATCGACCCCGAGACCGGGGATGATACCTATATGCCGGAAATCTTCGCTATCGTGGACAGCTTTGGCCTGGCCTGGTCCAGTGTCATCGTGGGCCACATTGCCGTGGAGCGGCAGCCGGGTATCCCGAGAATGGTCGAGATAAGCTATCATTATTGCATTCCCTACACAGAACCCGTGTTTAAGCGGGTAATTTACGGTGTACGGTTCCTGTGCGCCAAAGACGACAAGAACTGCTCTCTGGATGAGCGCAGCGATTTCCTGGATTGGGATGACACCGTTGGCGATAACGTGATTCGTCACCCGCTTCCACCATATTAACGAAAGGCCCCTACGTTCTCATGAACGTAGGGGCCTTTCTCTTTGCTTCAAAATTGACTAATATAATTTTAAATGGTAAAATATATACAACAAGATATTGGGAGGTATATCTAATGGATATCTTGCAGAAACTCAAGGCTAAGTCCCGAGCGGCAATCCAGAACCTTCGCCCGACGGATTATCAGGATGCGGCCATTATCCAGCCTGAGACAAATGCTTTCGGCAACATCCTGGGGCAGATTGATAATAGTGGAAAGTACCCTATCGTGTTCCGTATGGACGGCCGGAACAGGCTTAATCGAAGCATCTTGGCTACCGGGGGGCAAGACAAACTGGAGTCCTTTGCCAAGAACTTCATCTTTCAGTCCGTAAAGCGGCGCGAGTCCATCCTGATAAATGACCCGGAGAGCAGGCTTTTCAATACGATGAGTTCGTATTTGAGTTCGAAAGGTTATACTGTGCGGTATCTGGACCTGGACCGCTCGGAACTGAGCGATAGCTGGGAACCTTTCCAGCCGTTTTTCTATGCGGAGAATTGTCCTGGGGCAGGGGACCCCGGCTATGCCGCCTTCCTTGCACATGCAATCGTGGACCCGGCCTGGGGGGATAGTTCCGAATCTTCCTCCGCCGCACAGGACCTCCTGATGGCACTTATCCTGCGTGTCGTCTATGGTATCGAATACGATGAGAAGACTCTGACTGCGGTGTTCCAGCTCCTGAAAACACCGTATGGCCTGCAGTATCTGGACACACTCTTCACCGAGGAGTTCCAGGGAAGCGCAACTCGCATGGCCATTGAGTCCTATCAGAAATTCAAAAAGCACCCGGAGCCGCTGCAGCAGGATGTTTTCAAAAAACTGCCGTCCCTGGTCGAGCCGCTTCTGAAAATCTACCCGGCGGCCTCGGAATTTCCCATGCATACGGTTTCTATGGATATGCACCTGCCTGGTAATGCCCCTTGTGCGTATTTTATTAAATACAGCAGGGATAGCCAGAACGCCAGGGAGGCCGCATTCTTCTTTAGCGCATTTTACAGGTCCCTGTTCAATGACTCGGACGCGCTTGCAAAACGTGGTGCTGTATCAATCCCCACGCCGGTAAATTTCCTTCTGCACGAAATGTCCTCTATCGGCCAAATCTTTAAATTGGATTTTGCCTTGGCCACGTCACGGAAGCGGAATGTAAATTTCTGTATGACGGCCAACAGTATTCAAGACCTCTCACAAACATATGAGAATTGGCTTACGATTTCCGCAAATTGCTCTACTCATCTTGCCTTTAGCCCGTACAATGCGACGGACATCGACATGATTCAGAAATGGGTCGGTCCAGGGGAAGTTGTTTTTGACCGCAAAAGCCTCCAGGATGATACTGTGGTTATCCTACTCCATTTCCATGAGCCTATTTTCGCCAAGGAATATCCTTACACTCTGCACTCCGAAGCGTCCGACCCCATCATCCGTTCTGATGCTCCGGCAGATATTATCGGCTTATTGAGCCACAACGGTCTAAAGGAATATCGGGAGGGCCGCGATGCGGTTTCCAAAGACTATATGCGGATTTTCCCCAAGGCAAATGAGGTGAACCGCAACTGGTTTGGGGAGTGCGAGCCAATTCCGGTTCCAGACTCTGTACTGAACCGGGTAAATGAGCCTGACAATTCGTCCCCCAGCAAAAAACTGGTCAAAATCAGCGACTATGGCGCGACCAATCTGGAGGCGGTCTCAACCCTGGAGAATATTTCGCAGAGCGCATTGGTGGATAGGCTTCTGACCTCGCCCTGTATGTTTGTCAAAGCCCAGTTCCTTGGCCGCGATGCAAATACGGTAGAGCCGATTGCCAATATCGTGGAGTATTACCAGGCGCAGTCCAGCCGGTCGATGTCGTTGGAGAAAAGCCGCGAGTTGCTGTACCTGATAGCAGATGTTGCGAAAGCAATCCTGGTGAACAGCGAGAAACTGAAACGGCAGAACAAGTACCTCTACTCCAACATGGTGGATGTGCTCAAAATGCCGGAGTTCACGGAAATCTGTCAGGACATGGAGGCCCACCGCTTCTGCACAACTGCCCAATTCCAGCAGTTGATAGAGACTATGCTGGAGAATATCAGCGACCGCCAGGTGTATGCCAGTCCCTTCCTGTTCCGCAATCTGGTCGTTATCCTCCGGGACTTCAGTCAGTGGTTCGGCGGCCAGACCTCGCTGGACTGGTATACGAAGGCGAAACCCGTCATTGAATTCTTGCTCGCGTGAGGAGGTAAATTTTATGGAGCTTGAAGGAAAAACTGTGCTTATAACGTCTGAAATGGCGGAAGAATTTTTGAAGCACAATACCAGGAATCGGAACATCCGGCTGCCGTATGTAGAAGAACTTGCCACCTACATGCGGCAAGGAAAGTGGGACGTCACCCACCAGGGTATCGGCTTCTATGAAGATGGGACCCTTTTCGATGGGCAGCACCGCCTGCACGCCATCATCAAGGCTGGTGTCCCTGTAAAAATGATGGTCACTTATGGAATCCCCCTCGCTGCAACTCATGCGGACACGGGGCTGAAGCGCTCGGAGGCAGACCTGGTAAAGCTGATGGGTAACAGCGAGTTTCAGTGGGTCGGGGCCCGCGAAATTGCCATTACAAACATCCTAAAGGTACAATTTCCCCGTCTTGGCCTTGTGACCTTGGAGGATAAAGCCGCATTCATGCAGTTTTACAAAAATGCGTATTGCTTTGCCAAACAAGCCTACCACCCGAACGGGTCTGGGCTGCGGAGTGCAGCTATCTATGCGGCCTTTGTTTGTGCCTACATCGAAACGGGGGCAAAAGAGAAACTCTCCGCCGCAGGGACACTCCTTGCATCAGGGTTGATTGATAGTACCACCTCAGATGCCTGCTCAAACAACATGCTCCTCCTTCGCAACTATGTCATGCGGGCTGAGTACCGGAAACTGGGGAAGACTGATGGTAGCGGGCAAAATAAAGTTATCCTTTTTGCTTCCGCAAAAGCACTAGACTCCTACATAAAAGGGAAGCCCATGCGGCGCATCACGATTCCAAATGCGTTTCCGTTCCATATCTACAACCAGTACGGCATGATTTGCAGTTGAACACTGATATGCTGAAACTGATTGCAATGCTGACGATGCTGGTAGACCATATCGGATTGCTGTTCTTCCCGGAAATTATGGCCTTCCGCATCGTCGGCCGGATAGCAATGCCGCTGTTTGCCTACGGCATCGCACAGGGATATTGGTACACGAGGCAGCACGGGACAACAGCCCGATATTTGTGCAGAGTTTCTGCACTTTTCCTCGTTTCCCAAATTCCATACAACTTAGTCCAATATCAGGCCGGAGTGGCGCTGAACTTCAATATCTGCATATCCTGGGTCCTGGGGATTGTTGCACTGGTCATCCTGGACAGCCAGTGGCATTATCTTCTAAAAACGCTTCTGCTAACGGCCATTGCCGTAGCTATCACGGGCACATGGCTGGATTATTCCTTTTTGGCTGTCTCAATGGTGATAGCCTTTTCATTGAGGTTCCGGGTCCAGAAGGGGACACCCATAGCTCTTTGCGCTGCTGGTGCCCTGGTGATTATGTTCTCAGTACTGTACAGCAATTACATTGAGCTGTATGCTTTGACGACATTACCAATTCTACTCTGGGTTGAAAAGGAGACAGAACAGCGAGGTAAGACGCTTAAAATCCCAAAGTGGGTTGGCTATGCGTTCTATCCAGTCCATTTATCACTGCTTGCGGCAATTAAATTCATTGTGTAACAGGAGGTCAGCATCATGAATTTCCCTATTGTTTTCCGATTCACCGACGCAAAAACACAGGACTTACTCCTTGCGGTTTCCAAAAAGCTAGGGAAATCCCCTATAGAAGCTATACAGGCCACCATTTGTGATGAGCGGACTGTCGAGGCGATTTCTGAGGGCTGGGGTATTATTGCACTATCTCTTTGGGGACATGGTGAAAACAAATTCGATGATGATGATTTTGCAAAGTTGGACGAACCCGAATTGGAAGTGCCTCTGAGCGAAGACCAGGTTGCGAACCTTATCGCCTACGCTGACAGTGACGAGTCGGTGAAGTCTATTGAAGACTTGGTAGGAGTGTTCTTGATTTTTGAGGCAGATGCTCTGGGTTTCCACGTATAAGGCACTAAAGCGCCAAGATGCTTAGGCTCTTAGACACTCAATAATTCTTGCTGTGCCCGTTCCTTCTCTCGAAAATTGACCAATAAATTTTCACGTGGTATAATAAGAACCAAACCAAGGAAGTATCTGAAAAATTCTATCATTATGATTCAAGCAGTCATTCTTCGCAATTCATGCGGGAGTGGCTGCTTTTTATATATACACAAACATTTTTAAAAGGAGCGATAACTATGATAAGAGAAATCAACGATGTTTACGACCTGCGTGCCGCCTACTATGAGAAGCATCCGAACGGCCATTTCTTCGACGGAGACACACTCAAGTTTTTCGGGGAACGATTCTCCGAGATGCGCCTGCTTAAGGGAACGGTTCAAGTCACCGACTCCTTAGGGAAGGAACATACCTGCTATGTTGTCAGTTCGCTGCAGCGCATCCCAATGGTAGGGCGGAAGCGTGTCTACCACCATTTCGATGTAGAGACATTGGAGGATATCTGATGGAAATGCAAAAAAACTTGGAGCGTATCATCGCTGAGACTTCTGCTGTGGCCATTCCAGTCACAGCACAGCCGGGGGAGAAAGAAGACTGGATTCGTTACAGCGACTCCAATGAAGGTGAGCCGGGCTATTACCGAGATTATCTGGACCCCAAGACCGGGGCAATCCTGTATAGTTTCGGAGAGACCTGCTGTGTACACCCATGGCTTTGCGACCCTGCTGGTGTCCTTCCGTCTGAGTGCCATGGTCTGGTTCTATTGAGCAGTGAGAACTGTGACGAAAACTGCTTCACAGTGCCTCTTGCGCAGTTCGAAGCAGATTTTGGCTCGATTGCAGATGCAGTCATGCAGATGCTGGCCCAAAAACCCGAGAACTGTACGTTGCGGTTGTTTCTTAAGACGGATGACCCGGAAGATTCCTATTTAGACGCCTTGGATGTAAAGATGGACACCGAAACTGGCACTGTCAGCCTAGACAACGCTTTTATCCACGACTATCTGGATAGTTCGCCTGCATGGCGACTCTGCGAGTCAGCCGGTATGGAAATCGAGGTGCAGGACTGCTATATGACTGGGTATTCCAGTTTTATTGCCAGCACGACAGCGGATAACCTGAAGAAATTTCTTTTGGAGCACAAGGTTATTCCTGTGTTCATCAAAAAAGCAAAGGAGAAATGAACCATGGACGGAACTTTGAGTAAAATCGGCATCATCGACCTTGCTGAACGTGCTTCCCATCTTCCTGTGAATCGGATGGTTTACATCTACGGAAGGGAGGACATCAGTGCTGGGGAGACCTATGGTCTCATGGTCACGGATGCCTTCGAGACACGGATGTATCTGTTGTGTTACCTGGGCCACACCCATTGCAAGGCGGTCTCCTGCGACAGCGGCATGGAGCACACAGAGGAGATTTCCGCTATCCGGGACATTCTGGAAAGTGCCTGGATGGAAGCCGAACTCACCGATTTCTACGTTGATGAGAGACAGTGGAGTGAAAAGCCCGCCGACATCACTCCTTGGCTGCTTGGTATCGGATGTGCCAGTAAGAAAAGCAGGGGAGGGGCAGCCACATTGGTTGCCCCTCTCTTCAAAGGAGATGAATCATTTGAAGTACTATCTGAGTTATGACCATGTGGGGTCCCATGGGCCTGTACAGATGCAGGTCATTCCATACGACCCGTCCAACGGTGTCCGTGTGGTCGGCAAAAGTACCTTCCTCTACCACGGCAGTCTGATTGTCTCGGGCCTATTTGATACCATCAAGGAGGCCCTTGCAGACCTTGGGACGTACTCGAAGCCCACCAGGCTGCCGGATGGAAGTTCTGTAATTCCGGCCGCAGCCAACGGCTATGAGCGGGATGACAGTCCGTTCCAGAGATGGCATCCCGGAGTGCAGGAGTTATGGCCCGGAGACCCTGGTTGGGGCCTTGTATGAGGGGGGCGTTCAAAGTGGATACAATCAGTTCCTATGAGAGTCAGGTAAAAAACAGTATCTTTCAGGTGTTCAACGGTGTCGAGACGGAAGTGGAGGCTATGGTATTTGCCAATTATGCCATGCGGCAGTTGAAAGAGTCGCAGAACCCCAAATTTTCCAGGGAGACATCCACTGCTTTTATCAATCTCTTGGCAGAGATGCTCCACCGAGAGATGCACAGCATCTATGGAAGCCAGGTCTTTGACTATTCGCTGGATACAGCAGTGACGGACGCCAAGATTTGCCTTCAATCTGAAAGAATGGTATAATTTACTCAAATTAAGGAAGTATCGAAATCACAGCCAATCTCATAACACTTCAAGCAGCTATATCCTTTGGGGTATAGCTGCTTTTTATATATACACAAACAATCTTTACAAAAACGGAGGAATCACTATGTTCAGAGTAGACAGTTCCAGATTCAACAACTATCCTGCGTATGAGTTCAACCTGGAGCACCTCGACTTCTATCAAGTCGGGAATAAGGACCTCTACATCGTCTGCCGCGCAGGTGGAAGCACCGATGACTGTGTGCAGACAGGGAGTCAGGAGTATATCAACGGCTGGCTGTATGGTGCAGTCCAGGCCGCGTGTGGTCAGCTTCGCAAGCGCATGGAAAGCTATCCAGAGCTTCGAAATTATGACGAGGACCATCAGTATGACATGAACCGGGAACCTGATGACGTACCCGGGAACGAATTGGGCCGCTATGAAATCGTGTTCAAAGTACACGAAGACCACTACTATTGCTTTGCTGATGCAGTCAACATGGACGAAGCCCTGGGTCAGTTTTTCAAGCATCATCCCAATATTACTTATGGGATGGTTGTTGACCACATGGAAGTATAACCAGCATTTGAAAGGGGAGAAAAGTATTGAAAAACACCGTTATTTCGGAAAAAGTGCTTCACGATGCATCCGAATATATCAATGAGCATCCGGGTAACTTTTTCAAGTCTGACGCTGAGGAACTGAAGAAGTTCAACAGTGCGGAATTCAAGGAGCACGCATTGTCCGAACTTCAGGGTTCCATGGCCTATTCTGGCAATACGGTCTTTGCCGTCTACACAGCGGCAGACCTCGCCAGATATGTATGGAATATTTTCCTGAACTGGGCCTGGGGGTGGTGATATGGGCAACTATCCTATCTTTCCCATTGCAGAGGGCCAGAAGGTGTTCCTGGAGCCTTGCGGAAACGCAGCCAGATGGCACGGCGCAAAGGCTCCGTTGGAGGCTACCATCACCGCTATCAAGCGGAAGTACATCTATGTAGATGTTCCTGCTGTCCACGGAACCTTGAAGTTCTTCCGAGACACCTTGGAATACTGCGATAACTGCGAAACGAACTCATCCTACGTCATGTATCCCTCCAAGGAGGAGTACGAGGCGGAAATCGATACCAGAGAGAAGGAGCGTGTCGTAGTCGGTTATTTCCGTGATTACACGATGAACAAAATTCGCAGACGTGGCCTATCCCGTGAGGCCCTGAATACCATCTACCGGCTGATTCAAGAAGAGTTGAATTAACAAATATTTACAGGGAGAAATTTATATGCTAAAGTCTTACTATGCCTTAGTTCTTTGCGATAGCCCTTGTGATGCTCAGGATACTGTGGAGCGAATGCAGGCACAGGGGCTGGATGCAACTGCTGTTGGACAGGGAGTACAGGTCAGCAGACAGTTTACCCTCCGCGAGGAGGGCCCGAAGTACTCCCCACAGTGGGAGGTGTCCCTGATGAACGCCATTACCGACGAAATCGGTGCGGAGGAAATGATTCGGGATGCTGTAAAGGCAACTGGCAAGCCGTATGTGCTTCTGGACGAGGCTGACGCCGATTCCTCCATTTCGCTCAATGAGCGGTTGGAGGGTCTGGGAGACCATGAGGCATTTGCCAACATTGCCGCTGTGGAGCGTCTGCAGACCAAGCTGATTGACGGGCTGGACTTGGACGATAAGCCGTCGTTGCAGGAAGCCTTTCAGTACAGAGCCGCTTTGGACGTTGTACTTAGTATTGCGAAGAAGGCCCTGATTCAGAAACTGTCCAGCGAAGGAGGGCTGCAGGATGCAACCTGACTTCATCATTCAGGAAGATGCGGCATCTGTATTGCTCAAAACCCGGTGGATGGCCTGCTACACGCTGCGAGACTCCTATCCCGGCCACGCAAGCAGATGCTTTGAAAGTCTGGACCAGAGGAGGCGAGGGCAAATCATTGCCATCTTCTCCCGGTCTGACCATGAACCTTCCGAGCAGGATATCACGGCAGCCTATAACAAAATCCTTGCCCAAGAAATCGAGGACTCTGTGCAGACAGCCATCGAAGAATGGGGCGGAGACCGGGCTACCGTCGAAGTAGAAATCGCAAAGACGATTCACGAACTTTTCGACGTGTTCGGGGAAAATCCCCGGCCCGTGATACAAGAAAGCACAGAGGGAGACTCTGGAAAAGGCCAACCTGATTTGCCATTTTGAAAAAAGGAGAAAAAATAAATGCGAAAATTTTCTTTGCTCGCGGCACTGCTGCTAATTGTCTCTGTACTCGCAGGATGCACCGACGCTGGCCCAAACAACGATACGGTTCCGTCTGACTTGACCTATACAGGCACATTCCTGGACCTGGTGGCCGAGGAAGAGCGGAACACGCCGCCGGTGGACGGGGAACTGAAAATCACCAAGGTCGATAAGGAGACTGGCTGGTGCGTTGTACCAGCCATGAGTTCTGGTGATGCTGAGTTCCTGTATCCCCGTATGGACTACGACGGGGAGCGTTACCAGCTCCGGTTTGAAAATGGCCTTCTGACCGGCTATACGACGCTCGGCACAGGCGACCTGTCCGTCACTGCGGATGATGTCTACGGTACGGACGAAGATATGCTGGCGGAATTATTCGATGAATACGTCCGCCAAGTGAACGAATTCCTTGAATCAGAAGAAGCCAAAGAGTAACCAGAAAAACCCGGCGTTGTTCAAAACAACGTCGGGTTTTTGCTTATTTATGCGAAAAATGGAACAATACTTACACAAAACACCATGAGGAGAGGATTCTATGAGCAGTCTCGGCCATTCGGCCTTTCATGCCGGGATAAGCGGCCTGCGTGCCCGCTCGGCGCTGACCAGCGCATACCAGCAGGGCGACGTGAAAAAGGTAAAGCGGTTCTTCAAAACAGTGGATATTGGGGGCAAGGTTGGCGGCCTCTTTATGGCTCTCATCCTTGTGGCGCTCTCCATATCTATGTTTATGACGGCATTCAGCAGTCAGACTGATGGCAGCCGCACCGCGCCTTCTATCCCCGCAGAGGCCGGTGCATTGCCGGTCACGGCAGTATACGACGATACAGGCTTCGTGGCGGATTATCATATTGAGCATCTGCCAGACTCCTTTGAACATATCGCGGATGACTACCACATCCAGACCGCTGTCTATTCTTCTTCCGCCCCGGCACACGACGTTTACGATTCCATTTTCACAGATGAGAATGGCGTTGTCCTCTACATTGAGGAGCACGAGGACTATGGAACGCTGACCTATTACTGGGGCGACAATCTGGACAGTATCTTCACAGCAGAGAATATCGAGATTCTGGACTCAGCTCAGACCTACTTGGACGCCCGCACGCATGACCGGGCAAGCAACGTGGTGTCTGACTTCAGAACAGGATTGAACCAGCTTTTTAACGGTCCTGAACACAAATCTTTATCCGCTCCGTTCGAGTTCGCCACAGCGATTTTCTGGCTCCTGATGGCCCCAGTCTTCTATCTACTGGTCAATTTCCTAATCTGTGGTTTAGTCGGAGTGCCGTTCTCAAAGAAGAAGCGCAAAGCATTCCTAGACCGGCTGGTCTCCAGCATGGAGCAGAATCCAGCTCCTACCTAATTTGACCATCTACCATGCAGATGGTACAATAATAGTATCAATCAAGGGAGTATCTACTACAATCATCATATTATTTCAAGGCAGCAATCTCGTTACTGAGGTTGCTGTCTTTTTCAATATATACACAAACGATTTATCAAAGGAGGTTTTTGTACGATGCAAAACAGTACCAGCAACGACAAGCAAATCAAAAAGAGCCGCCGGGGACTGACATTCAGCTTTCCGTCGGCAGGACGTCTTTCCGTGGGAAGTCACTATGACTATGTAATCGAGAAGGCGTCGAGAAGCATCCGCATCGTCCCTGCAGAGGCCGGACAGTACAAAATTTCTCGAAAGAAGAACGGGAAGATATGGAGTTCCCTGGTAGACCTCAGAAATAAGGAGATTTTGGATGCGGTCGCTGAGATGGAGCAGCTTTATGTTCACATCAGCGATGACCAAATCATCGTCTCCGATGGAAAGGTACACACAGGAGCCGTATCCAAGAAGACAAGTCCCATTATCGTGTTCCAGCGTGCGGACCTGGCAAGGCTTCGCATGGCGGCTGGCCTAGATGATATTTCGGCTGCAGGGCGGATTCTGGAGTACACACAAATCAGCCTGGATGAATACCTGGCTGAGTCTCAGGACCCGCTATCGGTCTCTACTGTCCAAAAGGACATCGCCGATATCTACACGGTCGTCTCACTGTTCAGCGGCGCAGGCATCCTGGATTGGCCATTTGCACAGGACCCGAAGTTCTCTATCCGCTACGCCATCGACTATGACGCTGCGGCCTGCGAGACATACCGGAAAAACATCGGGATGCACATTGTCCATGGGGACATCCACAAGGCTTTCACCCAAGCAGGGTATCCTCTGGATGAAACGGTCTCTGACCCAGACATCATCATCGGCGGCCCGTCCTGTAAGCCATTCTCGAATGCCAACCGCCATACCAGGCTGGACGACCACCCGGACAGCGACCTCATCGTGCAGTACATGCGCATTGTCAAAACCTTGAAACCCAAGGTATTTGCCATGGAGAATGTGCCCGAGGTGCTGACTGCCTGCGGCGGTGCGTATTTTGACGCCATCAAGGAGACCGTCAAGGAGTGTGGATATGAGTTGGGCGCTAATATCGTCCAGGACTCCAAAGTCGGCGGTTACACGACCCGGAAGCGTGCCGTTATCCTTGGCAGCCGGATTGGAGCAGTCTCATTTCCTCCGTTGGAACTGACTTCTGGTATTCACACTGCGGGGGAGGCTCTCGGGAAGGTGACGCCGGAGTGGAGCAACTACTCTGATGTGACGCTCCCTGGAGCGGATACGAAGAAACGGATGTCCTTCGTCCCGCAGGGAGGGAACTACCAGGATATCCCGGAGGAGTATCGGACGAACAGCAAGAACCGCCACTCCTGCACCTACCGCCGCCTGGCCTGGAATGAGCCGTCTCCGACGATTGTCAACTGGCGGAAACCGCCGCTGATTCATCCTCTGGAGGACCGGACTCTGACTGTGGCCGAAGCAAAAGCTCTCCAGGGCCTGCCGGGCGATTTTCGCATCTGCGGTACTCTTGGGCAGAAACAGCAGCAGGTAGGGAACTCCGTGCCTGTCGCACTCGGCCGGTATATCAAGAACGCGGTGTTAGCCCTGCTGCAGAAGGCGACACAGCATCAGCCGTGCGCTTCTATGGCCTAATACACGGAGGTGAGAGGTATGGAGACAGATATTGGAGAAATCCCCATTCACTACTTTTTGTCAACTTACGAGTTGGTCAAGAAGTCTGTTCCAGCGAGCTTCGTGCTCACGATGCTTAATGGCGGCTATCTGACCTTTCTCGGTGATGCGGAGATAGTCAGCCAGATTCTGCAGATTCCACTATACGCCCAGGAAGTGCTCAATCACAGCAAGCCTGTGCCATACTGCTTTATCCCCATGGATGGATTCGGTGAAAACCTAGACACCATCATGGATGTGCAGGGGAGTGGTGTTGTTCTTGCTGACAAAAATCCGGGAGTTGGAATTGAGACATTTGCAATTTTGCCCGCACAGATACAACTCTCACTATTCTGATAAACTTATTCTGCGAGTAAAAAAGGAGACGTTTCAAATGAAATTCGTTGATGCAAAAAAACTTCATGATGAAGATGAGGTAATTGTCAAAAAGACCGGCTGCGTGCTCCATGTGTTGGGGGACGTCGAGGTCGACGGGAAGGATGTGTTTATCCCGTGCGATGACGGAAAACTGTATCATCACACTGCCGTCAAATAAGTCCGTCAGGTCCCGCACAGATATATTTTCTGTGCGGGGCCTGGTTCAAAATGTAGACTTGCCTGGGATTGACCGGGACAAAAAGGTATAGTACAATAGCACAGACAGAAGGGAGGGAACCTTATGCTGACTGGACTTATCATGAGCGGGGACACACCCGTCGCCAGATTTTCTGGCCGGGCAGTCACCCCCATTTTGCCGAGCAGGGCTCCCCTATGTTTCCGTAATGGGGGAGACCTGGAGGCGTGGCTTGAAATGCGGGCCATCGACCGCCATCGGACGAATAGCCGCATTTTGAAGCGCGTGCTTCGGCTCGGCGACACCTCAGACCTGAACACGGTCCTCCGTGTCCATGGCGCGACGATTACCGACAACTACTGGGTGAAGACGGATGATGAGCAAGACCTATGCTGTGAAAAGGTCCGCTTTTCCCAGAACTACTTCGCGGACGTGGCTCTGCACGGCTCCTTTGACAGCTTCTCCAAGCAGTATACACCTGAGCAGCTCCGCACCCCAACGCCGGAACTGACCAACATCGGCAGTTACGAAAAGTGCTGGCGGCTGATAGATGGGGAGTGGGTTATGCTCAAGCAAGGCTCCATTTGTGAAATCTACTCTGAGGTGTTCACCGCCAAACTTGGAAAGCGCCTTGGCTTCCGAATGGCGGATTACCAGGTCATCGACGGCTGCGCCGCAACGACAGATTTCACGGAGGGCAGGCTCAACTTCGAACCCATGGCCTACCTCACAGGGGAAAACGAGGAGTACGCAGACAACTACCATGCATTGAAGCAGCTTCAACCCGGCCTGGAGCGGGAGTACCTGGACATCCTCTTCATGGATGCCCTGGTCTTCAACGTGGACCGGCATACGCAGAACTTCGGCATTCTGCGAAACGGGGAAACTGGAGACATCCTCTCCATGGCCCCAAACTTCGATAACAACATGGCGCTCATTTCCAGGGGCTATGCGGAGGACCCGGAAAGAACAGCAAATATGCTGGTCGACATGTTCCGCGACCTCATCTACGATGAGGGTGTCTTCTATAAGGCCCCGAATCTGGATGAGCAGACGGTGCGTGACATTGCTGTCAGCACCATGCCAGGGGCAGATGTGGACCGGGAGTATGTGGTAAAGCTGGTCATGGCCAACTATGCCAAGCTCCTCAAGTAGTAAGCGCCTAAGTGCTTAAGCGCTAGAGTGCTTCATTTGACTCAGACAAACAGGGCTCACTCCTTCGGAGTGGGTCTTGTTCTAATTTGACGACAATTTTTGGGCGTGGTACAATAATTTTATCAGACAAGGAAGTATGTTTATCACATCACGGCATAGAAAAAATCCAAGACCACAGACTCTAAAGGTGAGTTTGTGGCCTTTTTTCATATAAAATAGCGGCTTGCTACCGTATCGATGCAAGGACCTGTCAGGAAGACGAGTATTATTATTTTCTAAAGCAACATTGAGAATGGAGGAAATACCATGAAAAACACCACAAATAACCAAGAGAAAAAGGTTTTCAATCTGCAGGACGCCATCAATAATTTGCTGGCGGAGGACGATGCCAGTATACTGGCGGAAATCCCGGCAGTCTTTGTTGATGAGGCATGGGGCGATGACGAGTCCTATGAAAGCAAGGGCCGCGCCATGCTGGAGGCATATCTGAAGGGCGACGTTGACGGCTTCTGTATTGCCCTGACTGGATGGTCCTTTGAAAACATCCTGAAAAGAGCAGGTGCCATCGAGGACTACGACCAGACGTTCCATCAGAAGGGCAGGGGGGAGAAATGACATCATTTTCTCGTTTCCAGGAAATCGTTCGTGCCATGGGCGGCCAATGGGCTGGCCCTCATGTGGTATTCACTCGGACACAGAGCGAATACCACGCTGCCTGTAACGGCGAATGGATACACCTGCTTGCTCCTGGCGGATACTGGTCCGCAAAAGGGGTGGACGCGGAGCGCCGGATGACTTGGTGATTGAAAAAGGGGAATGGATTGCTCGTGAAAACCAACTGGAAAGAGAAGTCAAAAGCCATGGTTCAAGAGTACATCGCCGTCTGTCAGCAAGAATGCTACGACGACGCGCAGATTATCGACGTACTGGCTGAAATCTTCACCCGGGAGGAGCTGGAATCCCTCGGCTATGGTGATTTCGTCAGAGACTACTTTAACGACGCAGAAGGCTGATAAAGCCTGCCCCGCACTTTCTCAGATAGAGAGAGTGCGGGGCTTTTTTATTTTTAAACAGCAGGCGCTAAAGCACCTAAGCACTTAATATCTTAGGTGCTCACATAGGAGCCCCCTGCACTTGTCCCCTCAAGGGCTAAATTTGACTCATAAATTTCTGCATGGTAAGATATTCCCATCAAACAAGGGAGTATAAACGAGAACAAAACCCATATTCCACGATGATTCAAGTAGCTTGTATCTGCTTTGCAGGTGCTGGCTGCTTTTTTATATATACCAAATCAAAAATTGAAGGAGGAGATGCCGTATGGCTCGAAAGAAGCCTATGAAAACCGTCCCGACCCAGTTCGAGCTGATGCGGAAGATGCGCGGTTCTTGGAATGGACTGAATCCGGTAACACGGGTCATTCCAAACAAGAAGGCGTACACCCGCAAAGTCAAGCACAAGGGTCGGGACGAATGACCCTGTTATACACAGACGTTTAAGGAGGAGTAACTGATGGAAACCAAGATGGAAAAAAGATTTGACGATTATGTATTCTACACAGCAGATGAATCGGAGTTCCTGACGGAAATCTCCGAGATGGAGAAGAACTCTGTCTGGATGCCAGGCATTCCGAGAACCGCATTGACGGTCCTTCCCCTGGATGCCCCCATGTTCATTCAGGAAGCCGTGGACAAGTACAACATCGACCCCGACCTGGCCCGTGATACCGTGGATGATGCCAGCGCAGGTACACATCTGATGGTCCAGTACCAGGGCCAGACATGGTGCCTGCGGGACACCGGCCGCATGACCCTCTATACCTCCGCCGGTCAGATTGGCCCGGCGAATGGGAACATGGTCAAGGCGGAGGCATACAGCGACCTGGCCAAGAGCATGAACCTCGGCCTGAAATATGCCAAGGGTAACGCTCTCCTGCTGATTCGCTACGGCAAACTGTCTGCACTGCACAGCGGCGCATCCGACGGCTACTGTGTCATGCCCATCAGCGAACTGCTGGCCGCCACGAAGAACGCCTTAAATAAGCGCTTTGGGGTGCCCCAGTTCAAGGAGGGGTCCAACAGCCACAGCTACACCAGCGCCATTTGGGAACTGCCGGATGTGCAGAGCGAGTTGGTGAACAAATACCAGCAGGCTCTCTCCACGGCCGTCAGCCGGAATCACAGCGCCAACTGGATGCCCATGGTTCGCTTTTCTACAAGCGATACTGCGACCAGCAGCGCTGTCCTGATGCCGAAGCTGAAGCCGAGTTCCGGCGGGTATGCCTTCTGTATCGGCAAGGGCATCCGGGTCGAGCACATGATGAAAACCTCCGGGGCAGTCTATGGGCTGGAGAAGTTCCAGCAGGAAGCGGAAAATCTCTATGCCCTGTTTGAGGATGGCGCGGAGCTGATGAAGAAGCTGGGTGAGGTGGAAATCGCAAACCCGGTCAACTGCCTCGTCGGTATCTGTGCTGCCCTGAAGATTCCCCGTAAGTACGCTGACCCCGCTCGTGAGGAAGTGGACACGTTCACTATCAGCACGCCGCGTATGTCCGCTCTGGATATTTACCTCTCTATGGCTCAAATCCCGCAGTATGCGAAGGACAATGGTGCCAGCGAGGCAAAAATTCTGGAACTGGAGGAGACCGTGGCCAAGATTCTGAACATGGACTTCACTGACTACGATGTCGGCGGCGTCGTTTCTTGGTAAAATCCCATTATAGGGCTCCGCGACCATTCATCGGTTGCGGGGCCCATCTACTAAAAGAGGTGAACAAAAAATGCGTATCAAAATTTTGGAGACGCAGAGTGGACGGAGATATATCGTTTCTGAAAAGAACGAACTGACCCAGTACAGATATAACTTCTCAAAAGGCGGACTCCAGCGCCCGCAGTTCAGTGGGAACTGGAGGCTGGTTGGCTTTGCAAAAGTCCTGCCATTTGGCCATATCGGACCGGATATCCCGCCGGAAGAAGTCCTGGGTCAAGACATGAAGTTTAAGAACGGTCGAGGGGCCTACGTGGTCCTCGACTACGACTATGGCACACATCGCATCTGGGGAGACCGGGCGGTGGCCTTTTACGAAACGGAGGTTCGGTTTCAGTGAGCTATTTCGAATGTAACCTGCCAGATGTAAGCCCGGCCTATATCCATCCAACCATGTCCGCAGCATTCACTGAGACTTTGCAGCGGGTAAAGCGGCGGATGGCTAAGCTGAATGACGCCCTGGAGATGACCGGCATGGACGGCGCTGTATTTGCGAAGCTGGCCAAGGTGCTGTTCGACAACTTCTACACGAAGTTCGAGGACTGCGGCGCTGAGGAACTGGCTGTGTGGGTGCAGAGCTGTGATGACGGAAGTCCCGTGCAGCATCGGCTTGAATGGCCCAATGCCACCGTGGTCGTCGATTGCGCGTTTCTCACCACAGAAGAGTGGGAGATGATTCGGCACCTGGGTATCGGGGGCTCTGATGACGCCTCTATCCTGGGCACCAGTGTCTACAAGAATGCGCAGGAGACATACCACGATAAAGTGTGGAGCCCGATGCTGATGCCTGCGGACGAATCTCAGGCTGTCTTCGACCGTGGCCATTTTATGGAGGATAACGTCGTGGAGGCATTCCTTAAGCTCACGGATTTCAAGCGTATTCCTGAGACCAGGATGTTCCGCTCCAAGAAGTACCCCCACGCTCTGGCCGACATCGACGCCATCATCCAGGCACCGGACGGACGCCTGTTCGTCTTCGAGGCTAAGACAACGGTGGCGGAGAACCATGCGGCATGGGAAGACGATAAAATCCCCTGCTCGTATACCCCACAGATGCGGCACTATCCCGCCGTACTTGCGGACGACAGGATTCAGGGGACGTACATCGGCTGTATTTTTACAGTTGACCTCATTGCAGGCGGTATCTACATTGGAAGTTCGTTTTCCGATGAGCAATTTGTTGCCCGATTTCTGGACAGGAATATCCAAACAGAGGGGCAGCAACTTCAACATATCGAAGAGTGGTGGAACGCTTACGTTGAGCGTGGCATTGAGCCGCCGCCATCCAGTATTCCCAGTAATGATATCGCCGTTATCCGGCAGTTCCATTCCGGCCCAGCCAATCCAGATAAGCCTGTACTGGACCTGACGCCGGAGGCATCCCAGTACTGGAAGATTATCGAAGAATACGTGAAGGTAGCAGACGATAAGTCTGCTCAACAGAAAGTCGTAAAGTCTTTGGAGGACCGGCAGAAGCAGATTCAAAAAGTATTTATGAAGCGGATGCTGGATGTTACGGAGGCCCGGATTGATTTGCCCAGTGGAGATGAGTACTACGAAATCAAATGGACTCCACGGAAAGGAACCACAGTTGATATGGAAAAGCTCAAAATCGCGTTTCCTGAGGCTTATCAGAGATGCGTTGAGACCAATCCTGAGTCCTCTCGCGTGTTCAGCATCAAGAAGAAGGTGAAGAAGGCAGCGAAGAAAAAGAAATCCTGATTTACCTTCCTCCCAGGAAAATCAGAAGGGAGAAGATTTATTTTGACCAAGGCAAATGACTTGATTTCCACAAGTCAGACTGCCCCGGAGGGGGTGGTTTGACATGTGTAACGATAAAGGCACCGGGGAACTGCTGAAATCCGAAGTGATATGTTCCCATCTATTTACGGTGTATGAATCCCAGGACTGGAACGTGGCCAAGTATGTCGACGCAGAGACGGGCAACACCATTACTGCCTGTGGTGCGAAACTGCCGACCAGCAAGAATGTGACCATCCATCTGCATGGCACATGGCGGGACAACCCCAAGTATGGGCGGCAGTTCTCAGTCGATTACTTCGACGTTGACCTGCCATCCACAAAAGATGGTGTCGTGTCCTACTTAGGCAGCCTCCGCGTAGGCATCGGCAAGGAGAAAGCCCTGCGTGTCTACCAGAAATTCGGCAGCAGCGTATGGAACGTCCTTGAGCGGAACCCGGAGCAGTTACTGGAAATCCGGGGTATCTCCAAGAAAATCGTGTCCAGGCTGACCAAGAAGCTGGAGGAGACCCGCATCCAACGTAAAATCATCGAGCGGTGCGGCGACGCGGCAAGTGTCATTTCACCAGCCATGCTCAATCGAATGATTAACCACTGCGCCAAGCGTGAGTGGGACATCATGGATATCCTGGAGCACCATACCTATCAGCTTATGGAAATCCGTGGCTTTGGGTTTGAGACAGTCGATAAGTTGGCCCGGCAGATGCCGGATTTTAAACCAGACAGCATCGTTCGTATCATTGCCTCGCTGACTTTCCTTTTCGAGCGGGCTGAGAGCAGGGGCCATGTGTGTCTCCCCAAGGACGACCTCATCAAGCAGATGATAGCTCTGCTCAATAACCAGTTCCCAAACGCAGTCAACGAGGAAAAGTGCCGCCAGGCACTGAATCTCGCTTATAAGCAAGAGGCTATCAAGGTGACGTCCGGGATGGTCTACACCAAGCGGTCCTACGACCAGGAGACTGGTATCGTGGAGGACATCAAGCGCCTGATGACGACTCATCCCCACCAAATCTCTAACATTGATGATTTCATCAAGCAGTATGAGGATGAGAACGGCGTCACCCTGGCCGACAGTCAAAAGGAAGCCGTCCGAAGCTCCTTCCGAAACCAGGTCAATATCATCACCGGCGGCCCCGGCACTGGTAAGACGACTACCACGAAGGCCGTACTCTATGTACATGACCAGGTGTTTGGCAGCTCGTCAGAGCCTGTGCTTCTGGCCCCCACGGGGCGAGCAGCCCGGCGGATGTCCGAGGCGACTGGCTATCCGGCCTGTACCATCCATTCCGCTGTCGGCTACACCGGCGTGCCTGAACTGGATGAGCGGATGTCCGATACGCTGGAGGGAAATCTATTCATCATCGACGAGTCCTCGATGGCTGACCAGTTCATCACGAATATCCTGCTGGAACATATCCCTGACGGAGCCCGTGTCATCTTTGTAGGCGACCCGGACCAGCTTCCCTCGGTCGGCGCTGGCAATGTGCTTCATGAGTTAATCAGAAGCCAGGTCATCCCGACTGTCAAGCTCAATGTCATTTTCCGGCAGGCGCAGGATAATCCTATCGTAGAGAACTCGATTCGGATGCAAAAAGGGGAGACCTCGCTTTACTTTGATGGCAAAAGGTTCGTGCTCTTCGAGCAGTCTGACCCCGCAGCTATCTTCAAAAAGGCGTGCTCTCTCTATGTAAAGTCCGTTCAGAAGTTCGGCCTGGATAATGTGATTCTGCTGAATCCTTACCGTCACAAAACACCTCTGAATGTTGACCGATTCAATTTGAACCTGCAGCATCTTCTGAATCCCCCAATAGAGGGGGAGTACACGATGCGAATTCACGGTATTGAGTTTCGGCGCAATGATAAGGTCATGCAGACAAGGAATACCGAAAATGCCATGAATGGCGATATCGGGTATATCCAGAGCATTGAACGATGTCCAGACCCGGACAATCCGACGGAATGGACATACATTGCGAGAATCGAATTCAATGGCGATGGAGAAATCCACGAGTATACTGCTGAGATGATGCAGGACCTTGACCTCGCCTACTGTAATACCGTACACAAGGCACAAGGGTCCGAATATCTTACGGTCATCATGGTCGTGTCAGGCGTCCATGAAATCATGCTGCAAAGGAACGTGGTCTATACCGCGATTACCCGAAGCAAGCAGAATGTGGCCATCGTAGGGGAGGAGGAAGCATTGAAACGCGCCATCCGCAATGATAAATCTGAAACACGGTATACATTGCTCGGAGACCGCTTACACAGCAAATTATCCAAGTAGTTAAAAAGTCCCGCAACCCCTGTCACCCCTCCGAAAAGAGGAGTTGACAGGGGTTTATTCTTTCTTTAAGAATTTGCACAATACAATGATATATGGTATAATATTGTTGCCCCTGATTGGGAGTACTAAAAAGAAGGAGGAAAAGGAAATGAAAGCAAAGAGATTCGGCTCTTTGCTTCTGACCATTGTGATGGTCGCGTCACTGATTACTGCACTTCCGGTATCTGCATCTGCTGCCGAAGTGCAAAACGGAACTGCATACTCAGCCAACAACATCACTTACAGTGGTCAGACGCGGCAGGCATCAACAGGGTCCTTTTTCGTCGATAACATCGGCGATGTGGACTACAATGGCAACTACCAAACTCCGAAACCGATTGTGATGTCGCTGTCCGGGACAGTGTTAAGGGAAAACCGTGACTACGAACTCTCTTACCACAACAACCGGAACGCAGGCATCGCAACCATCACCATCACGGGCCTCGGCTCCTACGAGAACCAGGTCCAAACCCTGTCGTTCACCATCAATGAAGCCCCGCTGTATGTCCGTGTCAACAGTGTCCAATGCGCAATCAACGAGAACCCGGACTTCAGTTACACGCTCACCGGCGGCCAGCTCTATGGGAACGACACGCTCCCCGAGCCTGAGTATTCGCTCTACAACCGGAGCAACGGGACAAAGGGCATCACCGCCAGTTTCGCCGGGATGGACAACTATGACATACATGTCACAGACGGCATCCTGACCTATACGGACGTTTCTGGAGACGTGACTATCAGTGGCATCTCCGATGTCACATATGACGGCACGTACCAGACCCCAAGTCCCACTGTTACAACAGAGAGCGGAACGAAGCTCTATGAGGGCGAAGACTATCAACTGAGCTACTCCAACAATCGCAATGCTGGGCGGGCTTCCGTCCAGGTCATTGGTATCGGCAGATACGCAGGGCGGCTCAACCAAACCGTTTACTTCAATATCGAGAAGGCTCCTCTGACCATTCAGGTCAGAGATGTGCGGTGCAGCATCCACGACGACCCTGAGTTTTCCTACTACATTGCTGATGGCAAGCTCTATGGCTCTGACAGTCTGGGCCAGCCGAAGTACACCACACACTCCAGGACTGGCCATTCCTATGGCCCTGTGTTCGATATTGAGGTATCGTTCCCCTCCGCAAACACAGCCAACTACGACATCACAGTCCGTGAGGGCACTTTGACCTATACCGACGTGGACTACAACACAAGTTATGTCATCGACGTGACTTCCAGTTCCGGCGGCCGGGTTTCTCCCTCTGGGCGCACGCTCGTTTACAGCGGCGATAACCAGACCTTCCGCTTCTATCCGAACAGCGGGTATGAGGTCATCGCAGTCTATGTGGACGGCAAGGACGTGGGCGACGTGAGCCGCTACACATTCTATGATGTCACCGAGAACCACGAGCTCTATGTGGACTTCGCGCCTATCAGTGCGAGCCGGTACGAGATTGAGGCTGACTGCAGCTACGGCGGCACCATCACCCCATCTGGAACGGTCCATGTTTCCCGTGACCAAGACCGGACCTTCGTGTTTGACCCCAAGTCTGGATACGAGGTGTCCGCAGTCTATGTGGACGGTAAAAAGCTGTCCTATGTCACGGAGAAGTATACGTTCCGGGATATCCGTGATGACCACACCATCTATGTCGAGTTTGAGCGCTCCAACGGCACCAAGTTTGACATCGATGCTGACTGCAGTTCCGGCGGCTCCATTTCGCCCTCCGGCACCATCCGTGTAACTCGTGGTCACGACCGCACCTTCACATTTGACCCCAATTCCGGGTATGAGGTTTCCGCTATCTACGTGGATGGCCGTAAGCTGTCCTATACAGATGACGAGTACACCTTCTATAACGTCCGCGACGACCACACTCTCTATGTGGAGTTTGAGCGGAGCAATGCGACCCGGTATGAGATTGAGGCGGATAGCAGCTCCGGCGGCACCATCTCTCCCTCGGGCAATGTGTGGGTCAGCCGTGGCAGTTCCAAGACCTTCACGTTCAAGCCCAATTCTGGCTATGAGATTGAGGCGGTCTATGTGGATGGTGATAAGGTCAGCGGAACACCCAGCAGTTATCGGTTCTCCAATGTCCGTGATGACCACACCATCTATGTGGAGTTTGAACGGGCGAGCCGAAACAAGTTCGAAATCGAGGCCGACGCAAGTTCCGGCGGCCGCATCTCTCCCTCCGGCACATCCACTGTGACCCGTGGGAACAACAAGACCTACACCATGACCCCCAATTCCGGCTATGGCATTCTTGCCGTCTATGTCGATGGGGACTATGTAGGGGACTCCAGGACGTACACCTTCCGCGACGTAGATGAGGACCATGAGATTTTTGTCCGCTTCGCAAAGAAGGCTGAAATCCACGATGACTACGACATCGACATCACCTGGTCTGACGGCGGCTCCATTTCCCCCAGCGGGAGAGGCACGGTCTCCGTAGAGAAGGGCGATGACCGGACCTTCACCTTCGTGCCAGAGTCTGGCTACAAGGTGGCTCGTGTCTATGTGGATGACGACCTGGTTCCTGCGGCCCGAAGCTACACCTTCAAGGATGTAGTCGAAGACCACACCCTGCGTGTGGAATTCGAAAAGACCGGCCCCACGCTGGTCTATCCGACCAACTGGTCCAACCCCTTTACCGATGTCCACGCTGGTGACTGGTTCTATGACTCCGTGAAGTTCATGAATGGAAATGGTCTGATTCAGGGCACTTCTGGTTCGACCTATTCTCCGTACACGACGACGACCCGGGGCATGATTGTCACTATCCTTTACCGTCTGGATGGCGCACCGGCGACTTACAACAGCAATCCCTTCTATGATGTGAGTGCAAACGCCTACTACGCCAATGCCGTGAACTGGGCCTCCCAGGCCGGTATCGTTGCGGGTTACGGCGATGGTTCCTTCCATCCCAATGACCCCATCACCAGACAGCAGATGGCGGCTATCCTGTATCGCTACGCGATTTACAAGGGCTATTACACCGCCAATCAGAGCAATCTGAGCGCACAGTTCTCCGATTACAACCAGATTTCCTCCTACGCTGTCGTCCCCATGAGCTGGGCTCATGCGAACGGCATCATCGCAGGAACCACGCCGACAACGCTGAATCCTACGGGAACAGCGACCCGTGCGCAAATCACGGTCATGCTGGCTCGCTTCTGCCAGAGGTTCTGCATGTAACGGAAATGGCGCAAACTTTCATCTTTGACGTCAAATAATGTAAGTATACTTATAATATCTGACGCCGTATTGCAAGCGGGGCAGGGTAGGGGACACTGGCTGACGCATTGACCGGGCCAGTGAGTTATGCCGGACAAAAAAATCCGGCAGAGGCACTTGGAACGGAATCCAATGCCAGTTTCACCACCTGTCCCGCTTGCTTTCTTACAATCTCATTTGCAATAAAAAATCACAGATTGGAGAGCAAGATGCAGTATACAACGGAATTCAAGCGGCTCGTCTCATGCCTGCTCGTGTTTGTGATGCTGCTCGGGATGATTCCCTTTTCACTGACCACTGCATCGGCAGCATCCACTGGCCCGTTCGAACTCCCTGTTGAGGGTTCCACGGGCTACGCGGTGCGAGACATCAATATTCGAGCGACTCCATCTGAAAGCGGCACTCTTGTGAAGAACATCCCTGCCGGAACTGCCTATCGCATTATCGGCGGGGAAGAGGGCAACTACCTCAAGGTACAGCTCCAGGATGGGACCGAGGGATACGCCAGCATCACCTATACGATGATTAACCTGCCTGACGTTATCCCTTCTATCACGTACAACGCAACCAATTCGTACAATTCCCTTTACAAAAGCCTTGGCTACGATTTGCCTGGCATTACAGGCCAGTCCCTCTACACGGGCAAGACGCAGAATGACCGCTTGGGCTATTCCGAGTTCATGATGCCGTGCCTGTATGAGATGGCCAAGAAAATCGCAGCCGCCCAGCAGTCTGCGCTGGCCAACAACGAGTGTCTTATCCTGTATGAGGCATTCCGGCCAAGAGAAGTTCAGGCTGCCGTTGGAGACGCCCTGAACTCCTTGGCTGACTCCAACGCCGAGGTCGATGCCGCCGTTCGGAAGAATCCGAACTTCAGCATGGCGTATTTCATCAACACCGGCACGGGCAACCATCAGCTCGGCGTCGCAATCGATGTGAGCCTTGGCTCCTTTACATCAACTACTCCTGTCAAAGTGGGGGATACAACAGTTCAGAAGCCCACCAATGTTCAGGAGTATTCGATGCCAACTCAGATGCATGAACTGTCCCAGCGTGCTGCGGTGTTTACAAAGCAGTATTCCCATACTGGGACGGACTGGCAGAGTCAAACTCTGGCAGATTCCTTTAAGAATAACCAGTATGCAGTCAAATTGCAGAGCTACTGCACTGGCGCGGGCCTGACGCCGCTGTGCTCTGAGTGGTGGCACTTCAACGACAACACGATTCGTCCGAATGTCGTGAACAGTGCAAAAGGCAACTTCTATATCACGCAGTGCTTATGTCCGGGAAATCGTGGCCGCTGACGGCTACATCCTCGACA
>UMDT01018070.1_pt1 | contig 147194 bp, 165 predicted proteins | sample 1964561 | NCBI WGS metagenome assembly UMDT01 (sample SAMEA4836001, study PRJEB28245) | human gut metagenome | biome: gut microbiome; material: fecal sample | place: Denmark | collected 2008
AGACAGCCGATAAAATTGGCGTGGCGGAAAATAGTATGGTTACGTTCTTATGTCTAAAAATATATGCTCATGAAAAAGTTATTGTCATTGCCACCGAATCTGGTGGAATGTTTTCACGATATTATGCATGCGGACCACAAGGAGTGGTTCTGCACATCGGACCCGGTGGGAAAGAAACTGGGTTCGGGAGGTGGTACGGCCTGGCTGCTGAATGCTTGCCGGGAGGAAGAGGATAAGGATGCCGCACTGGACGACTGGCTGGCACGGGAGAAGCGTATCCTGCTGCATGCAGGGGGACAGAGCCGCCGTCTGCCGGGCTATGCGCCGTCGGGCAAGGTACTGACGCCGATACCGGTGTTCCGCTGGGCACGCGGACAGCGCATCACACAGGACTTGCTGTCGCTGCAGCTGCCGCTGTATGAGGAAATCATGGAACGGGCGCCGGAGGGACTGCGCACGCTGATTGCGAGCGGCGACGTGTACATCCGTGCCACGGAGCCGCTGCAGGAGATTCCGGATGTGGACGTGGTGTGCTACGGCTTGTGGGTGGACCCGGAACTGGCAAAGAACCACGGGGTGTTCGTGTCGTCGCGGAAGGAACCGGAGAAGCTGGACTTCATGCTGCAGAAACCGAGCGTGGAGGAAATGGGCCAGCTGATGCAGGATTACCTGTTCCTGATGGACATCGGTATCTGGCTGCTGAGCGACCGTGCCATCGAGCTGATGGTGAAACGTTCTACCGACAAGGACGGGGACGTGAAGTTCTACGACATGTATTCGGAGTTCGGACTGGCACTGGGAGCGCATCCGCGCATCGTGGATGAGGAGCTGAACAGCCTGAAGGTGGCTATCCTGCCGCTGCCGGGCGGTGAGTTCCACCACTATGGTACGAGCCGGGAGATGATTTCGTCGACACTGGCGGTGCAGAACTGCGTGACGGACCAGCGGGCGATTATGCACCACAAGGTGAAACCGCATCCGGCGGTGTTCGTGCAGAATGCGGAGATGGAGTTCCCGCTGACGGCAAACAACGCAGAGGTGTGGGTGGAAAACAGCCACGTGGGCAAGAGCTGGACACTGCACAGCCGGAACATCATCACGGGGGTGCCGCGCAACAACTGGGCGCTGAACGTGCCGGAAGGGGTGTGCATCGACGTGGTGCCGATGGGCGAACGGGAGTTTGCCGCACGTCCGTACGGTTTTAACGATAAATTCAAGGGGAGCCTGAAGGAGGCTTCTACGGCATATCTGGGCCGTCCGGTGACGGAATGGCTGGCGGAAAGAGGTCTGACAGCGGACGAAATCCGGGGCTGTGAGGACTTGCAGTCGGCTGCGATTTTCCCGGTGACAGACTCGATAGAGGATTTGGGCACGGTGCTGCAATGGATGACGGATGGCGGACAGGGTGAAGCCGGACGGGCTATCTGGCAGAAGGCACGGAAGGTATCGGCCGACGAGATTTCGGCGTATGCAAACCTGCGACGGCTGTTCGCCCAGCGGGAGGTGTTCCGCAAGGAGAACTGGAGCCTGCTGGCCAAGAACCAGGAACGGAGCGTATTCTATCAGGTGGACTTGCAGGAGGCAGCGGAAGCGTTTGCCAAAGGGGGCATCGCCCTGCCGGAGGAACTGCCGGAAGGGACTTCCCTGCTGAAGCGTATCAGCGACGCGATGTTTCGTGCGAAAGTGCGCGAACTGGAGGGGAATCCGGAAGCGAAGGAACTGGAGGCACGGGCGTTCGGACTCATGCGCCAGGGACTGACCAGCACGATGGATTACCGCCAGCAGCCGAAGTTGTCGGTGTATGCGGACCAGATTGTGTGGGGACGCAGCCCGGTGCGTATCGACATTGCAGGGGGATGGACGGATACCCCACCCTATAGCCTGATGGAGGGCGGAAATGTGGTGAACCTGGCCATTGAGCTGAACGGACAGCCGCCGCTGCAGGTGTACGTGAAACCGTCGAAGGAGTACCGCATCACACTGCGCTCGATTGACCTGGGGGCCATGGAGGTGGTGTCTACCTACGAGGAGCTGCAGGATTTCAACAAGGTGGGTTCGCCTTTCTCTATTCCCAAGGCAGCACTGGTACTGGCAGGGTTCCATCCTGATTTCTCCATGGAACGGTTTGCTTCGCTGGAGACACAGCTGAAGGCGTTCGGCACGGGTATTGAAGTGACGCTGCTGTCGGCCATTCCGGCGGGTTCGGGACTGGGTACCAGCTCTATCCTGGCGGCTACGGTGTTAGGGGCGCTGAATGATTTCTGCGGCCTGAACTGGGACAAGCAGGGCATCGGAAGCCGTACACTGGTATTGGAACAGTTGCTCACTACCGGAGGCGGCTGGCAAGATCAGTACGGGGGTGTGTTGCACGGGGTGAAGCTGCTGCAGACGCAACCGGGATGGCACCAGGAACCAAAGGTGCGCTGGCTGCCGGATTACCTGTTCACGAGCGACGAGTACCGCAAGTGCCATCTGCTGTATTACACGGGCATTACGCGTACGGCCAAGGGCATCCTGGCGGAGATTGTGAAGGGCATGTTCCTGAACTCGAACCGTCACCTGCACCTGCTGGAGCAGATGAAGGGCCACGCCATGGATATGTACGATGCCATCCTGCGGAATGATTTCGAGGAAACGGGACGTCTGATACGGAAGACCTGGAAGCAGAACCAGCTGCTGGATGAGGGTACGAATCCGGCGGCAGTACAGGCCTTGACGGAGCGGATTGACGACCTCTGCCTGGGATATAAGTTGCCGGGTGCCGGTGGCGGCGGTTACCTGTACATGGTGGCCAAGGATCCGGACGCGGCAGTGCGTATCCGCCGGATTCTGACAGAGGAACGTCCGAACGAACGGGCACGCTTCGTGGAGATGAGCTTATCGAACAAGGGACTGGAAATCAGTAGAAGCTGAGATGGAAAAGATTGGATTAGTAAGAACCAGGGACGGAAAGAGTTTCCTGGTTCCTTTTATTTTGATTACTTCCCTCTTTTTTCTGTGGGGAGTGGCACACAGCATTCTGGATGTGCTAAACAAACATTTTCAAGATACTCTGGAGATTACCCGCACGCGCTCGGCCTTGATTCAGGCGGTGGTGTACGGAGGGTATTTTATCATGGCACTGCCGGCGGGACGGATTATCCGCCGCTTCGGCTACCGCACAGGGGTGCTGACGGGCCTGGTGCTGTATGGCATCGGGGCGTTGCTGTTCATCCCGGGAGGACGGATTCAGTCGTTTGAGTTTTTCCTGCTGGCACTGTTCGTCATCGGTTGTGGACTGACCTGCCTGGAAACGGCCTCGAACCCGTATGTCACGGTGCTGGGTGAACCGGAAGGCAGTGAGCGGCGTATCAACCTGGCGCAGTCGTTCAACGGGCTGGGCTGGATTTGCGGTCCGCTGGCAGGAGGTTTTTTCCTCTTTGCCGGAGGAGGTGACGTGACTACTCCTTACGCGGTGCTGGGTACGGTGGTGCTGTGCATCGCCATCCTCTTTTCGCGGGTGAAACTGCCGGAAATAGGCCGGGAAGCTGAAAGCGGACAGGCTGAAGCGAGCGGGAAATCGCTGTGGAGAACGACCTCGTTCACGGTGGGACTGCTGTCGCTTTTCCTTTACGTGGCTGCACAGACGGGCATCAACAGTTTCTTCATCAACTATGCCACCGAAAATGCAGGTGTTTCGGCACAGGAGGCTTCGGTATGGCTGTCGTTCGGCGGCATGGGACTGTTCATGGCCGGACGCATGGGCGGAAGCTGGCTGATGCGCTTTGTGAAGGGAGAAAAAGTGCTGGCCGTTTGTGCGGCAGGAGCCTGTGCATGCATGGCGGCAGTCATTCTGATGCCGGGCGGAGCAGGATGGTATTTCCTGTTACTGTGCTTTTTATGTGAATCGATTATGTTTCCTACTATTTTTTCTTTATCTTTGCGCCACGTTGGCACACAAACCAAACAGGCTTCTTCTTATCTGATTATGTCGATTGTAGGAGGAGCAGTGGCTCCCTTGTTAATGGGGTTCATAGCCGACCATATTTCCATGGCAGTGGGATTTATCGTACCACTGGTCTGCTTTATGGAAATCTGGGGATTCGCAGCAAGATACAGAAAACTATCGTAATAGTTTTGTCACATTATCGTACACAGGCAACGGATTATCCATATAAACGCACACAAACGTATGCTGAAACTAAAAGATATAAAAATCGTTGAATCGAAGAAAGAGCTGGAAGCTCTTCCGGAAGGGAAACTGTTAATCAATACCATCAATGCGCACTCCTATAATACGGCTCTGAAGGATACGTTCTTTGCCGAAGCGCTGATGAAAGGGGATGCACTGATTCCCGACGGAGCAAGCATCGTGATGGCTTGCCGGAAACTGAAGGCAAAAAGCCAGCCGACAGAACGTATTGCCGGATGGGACTTGTTTACCATGGAGATGGAACGGCTGAACCAGAAGGGAGGTACCTGCTTCTTCATGGGAAGTAGCGAAAAGGTGCTGAATCTGATTCGGGAAAAAGCAAAAACGGTCTACCCGAACATCCGGATTGAAACGTACTCCCCACCCTACAAGCCGGAATTCTCGGAGGAAGAGAACCGGGCAATCATCGAAGCCATCAACCGGGCTAATCCGGACTTGCTGTGGATTGGCATGACGGCTCCCAAACAGGAGAAGTGGGCATACCGCCATTGGAATGAACTGGACATTCACTGCCATTGCGGCACCATCGGTGCGGTGTTCGACTTTTTTGCCGGCACCATGGAACGGGCTCCTCTGTGGTGGCAGGAACATAGTCTGGAATGGTTGTACAGACTGCTGAAAGAACCGAAACGGATGTGGCGCCGATACATTATCGGAAACACGTTGTTTATCTGGAATATCTTTAGAGAAATGTGACCAGCATATCTGAGATTGAAACACTAATTAAAAAAGACATAGCGCATGAGAACAAAATATTATGCATACGATCGTTGGGTGAGCCTTTTTATCGTTACTTGTGAGACACTGATTACGGGAGGATTGTTCTATCTGTTGTTCCTCACTATGGAAGATACGCCATGGCACAAGATTCTGCAGGCACCGCACCTGCAGGTCATACTGACAGTGATGCTTTGCTACTTTGTATCGGCCATGCAGGCTGGCGTGGTGCTTTACCGGCGTAAGGTATATGCCTACCAGATTCTGAGTAAGGTATTGAAAAGTACAATCTGCTTCGGAGTATTGTCGGGGGTAGTGCTGGAGCTGGGACGATTCATGGATGTCTGGTCGTATTTCTACCTGACTTTTTTAGGGCTGCTGTTTATTTCGCTGTCTGTATTCCGTATCCTCATGCGATGGGGGTTGAAAAGATACCGTTCGAAAGGTGGTAACCTGCGCTATGTGGTGCTGGTGGGTAGTTCGGAGAACAACCGCGAACTGTATTATGAACTGACCAACCAGGACTGGACCGGATTCAGGGTAAAGGGGTATTTCGATTTTGAGCCGAACCCGAAATTTCCACAGGAATGTCCGTACCTGGGAAAACCCCAGGACGTGAAAGAATACCTGGAAAAGAACGGAAACACGCATTACCTGTTCTGCTGTCTGCCTTCGAAGGAGCATGTCATTATCCGCTCGCTGATTAATTACTGCGAAAACAATCTGGTGCATTTCTACAGTGTGCCGAACATTTACAACTACCTGCAGAACCGGGTATATTTCAATATGATAGGAAACGTACCTTTCCTGAGCCTACGACCGGACCCGCTGAGCCGGACGGGCAACAAGATGATGAAACGGGTGTTCGACATTGTGTTCTCACTGCTGTTTCTGTGTACGCTCTTCCCGATTATCCTGCTCATTGTGACCATTATCACCAAGCTGACGATGCCGGGACCAGTATTCTTCAAACAAAAACGAAACGGGCTGAACGACAAGGAGTTCTACTGCTATAAGTTCCGGAGCATGAGGGTGAACACACAGGCCGACTCGCTGCAGGCTACCAAGGATGACCCGCGCAAGACACGCTGGGGAAACATCATGCGAAAAACAAGCATCGACGAACTGCCGCAGTTCATCAATGTGCTGCTGGGTGACATGAGCGTGGTAGGCCCCCGCCCGCACATGCTGAAACACACGGAGGAATATTCGAAACTGATTAACAAGTATATGGTGAGACACTTCGTGAAGCCGGGTATCACGGGCTGGAGCCAGGTGACGGGCTATCGCGGAGAGACCAAGGAGCTGAAGGATATGGAAGGACGTATCCGTGGAGATATATGGTATATCGAACACTGGAGCTTCGGCCTGGACTTGTTTATCATCTATAAAACAGTGGCAAACGCCATACATGGAGAGAAAAACGCATACTAGAACTTAACGATAACCTATTTTTATAACAAAGTTTTATGAATCATTTTTTAAGGCGGGGTATCTGCCTGGGAGCATGGGTGGCCGGTTGCGGCATGGCTCATGCACAGCTGGCCGCGGTGAAAACGAACGCACTGCTGTGGGGGAACCTGACGCCGAACATTTCAATGGAGCTGGTGACAGCTTCCAAATTCAGTCTGGAAGGGACTGTGTTTTACGGACTAAACAAGACGCCGCTGGATGCCCAGCTGAAAGGGGCACAGGCGGAGTTCAGGTATTGGATTTCTGGAAGACCGATGGCGCGTTCATTCATCGGACTATCTGTAAGCGGCTTAAGGTATACGGTGGTGCACAAGGGGAAAGCGCACCAGGGAGAAGCTGCAGGACCGGGACTGACATACGGCTATGCCTGGCCGCTGAGCAAACGGTTCAATCTGGAATTCTCGGCCGGAGTGGGTGCTCTGTGGTACAGGGAGAAGAAATATCCGGAGGGTACATACCTGAAAAAAGAAGAGTATAATGCAAACGGAGTGAAGTGTGTGCCGACAGAAGTAGCGGTGTCATGCTGCTATTTATTCTAAGAAGCTGAAGCGTATGAATAGGAAAAGAATAAGCCGCATCGGAAAATATGTACTGGTTACGATGCTGCTGACTGCTGTCCCCGCAAGCGGATGGGCGCAGCGAATGATTAAGGTGAGCGGCACGGTTTACAACATTGCGGACAAGAAAAAGAAGGTTCCGTTCTCGGGAAGCGTGGTCTATGTATATAGCTGCAAGACAGTGGCGGCCGCAAAGGACCTGAAGAACAGTCTGGACAAGGATAATATCAATTTCGCACTGTTCATGAACGAAGATGAAAGGGCGGAAACGGATGCCAACGGGTATTACGAGATTCTGGTGCCGGACAACGGGGCACTGGTGTTCAAAGCGGGCCTGAACAAGGCCATTCTGGAAAAGGTGAGCAACCGCATGAAAATAGACGTAGAAGTGGATGACGGTATCTATCTGAAGGAGGTAGTGGTAACGGGAGAGCTGAAGCAGATTCAGCCGGAACCGAAGGCCAGCCGACTGATAGGTAACCGTTTTTATCCTTATAATACGTTCCTGGTCCCACATGGAGAAGGCAACAAGTATTCGCGCCTGATTGTGCAGCCGTATGTGCTGAACTGTGTGACCAACGACACGGTGGCTTTCCTGAAGCCGCTGGTATACGACGGCAAAGAATATCACCTGACCCAGACCCGACGAATGGGGTACGACCTGAAAAGGGATCCTCTGGAGCCTTATATCCAGTCACGGCCGCTGGTGAATGAGCGGATGGTGATTGAATGGCAAGACACGGTGACGGTGCCCGACCCGAACGTGAATTACAGTTGCTATGCGGATTTCTGTATAGAGGACTACAACAATATTCCGTTCAGAAAGACGTATCAGATTAATACATGCGAGAACAAGCGCCCCCTGAAATTCCTGCAATATGACCTGATAGCCCTGGATATGGATTTCCAGAAATATCCGGAGAAGGCACAGGTGGAGAAGTTTGACACGGAGGACCAGGTGGAGCTCAGCTTTGAAATCAACTCGGACCGGCTGACGGACGACCCGAAGAACCAGGAGAGTCTGGCCGGAATACGGAAGAAACTGAACCTGATTCTGAACGAGCCCGGCGCCCTGCTGAAAGAGTTTCACGTCATCGGCAAGGCATCGCCGGAAGGATATTACCAGCAAAACCTGCAGCTGGCCCAGAAACGTATGCAACGGATTCAGCAGGAGGTTATCGGGGTACTCCCCCATGCGGTAGCCGAACGCGTGTATCAGAACCCGCAGGCGGAAGTGGCTTCATGGAACGAGGTGGCCGAACTGCTGGAGAAGGACAGCCTGATGGAAACGGCCGGTTTCATCAGAAAGGTTGTAAGAGAACTGCCCGACCAGATGAACCGGCAGGGACAGCGAATCAAGGCCTCCAAGGACTACCGTACGGTGATTGTGCCTTACCTGGAGCAGCTGAGACAAGTGAAGTACCTGTGCCGTTATGACATCTACCGGGAACCGACCGACAAGGAGGTGATGGCGGCTTACCGGAGAAAAGGACTGAACGGGATGTACACCCGGTATGAATACTGGAAGCTGCTGCAATTGCTGAAGGACAGTCAGGAAAAGGAGGCGGTGGCACGCAAGGCATACGAAGAATCGCTAAGCATGAAGCGTCCATGGGTGCTGGCCGGAAACACGCTGGCCAAGCTGTACCTGGAAAAGGATGTGACCGACACGCAGATACTGGAACCGCTGATAGACCGTACCATCTTTACCGTGAACTATGAAAGGAAAAACATGGATACGGGAAGAACGGAGATTATCAACCCGATTGAGGTGGTGGTGAACCAGCTGTGCATGTACATCAAAGCGGGCGACTTTGAGAATGCCAGTGTCATGGCCAAGCTGATTCCGGCGGATTACAAGGAATTTGACCTGGTGAAGGCATACGCATGGGCCATGGGCGGCTATTTCCAGGGAGGAAATACGCCTGAAGAGACGCAGCGAGCTACAGAGACCTTCCGCACCATCTGCCAGTCGTCCGTACAGAACGAGGCGGTGATGAACCTGGCACTGGAAACGCCACAGGGAAACGCGCAGGCGGACAAGGCGCTGGAACAGATGGCGGACGAGAGTCCGGTGAAATGGTACCTGAAGGCGGTGACGGAAGCCAGAAAGGGAGACGTAGGACTGACGGAAGCGGCTCTGTATCTGGTGAGATGTTTCAACCTGGACCAGAAGATGATTGTCACTGCCCAGAACGACGGTGAATTCACGAAAGAGATTGTGGAAACGGCGTTGGAGATGTATAAGAATCAGTAATCATGAAAATAAACAGAAAGACTTTATATATAGCTGCCCTCGGCTATTTGTGGATGGGCGGAACGGAAACTATCCTCGCACAGGATGCCACAGCCGATTCGGTGAAAACCGGCTTTTTCAACGCGATGGATTATGTGAGACAGAAAAGGTATATCCCTGCCGGAAGAGCGATTGACCCCAAGGCCAGGGGATGGAATTCTTCCTTGTCGATTTTTGCTGGTGCCGGGAAACTGGGAGGCGGAGCGGCAGGCCCCTACTCCAAAGAATTCGGTATCGCCTTCACAAAGGATGTAACCTCGTTCAACAGTTACCGTCTGGCCGTAGAAGGGGCGGTGAACGAACAGATTGGAAGAGGCGGCGTGGAAATAGCGCACATGTTCCGGATACTGGATTACCTGAGGGGCTACAAGGACGACCTGCGATGGGACCTGGAAACGGTACTGGGTATCGGCATCTACGGGACGAAAAACAAGGTTTCAAAGGAACGTTTCGTAGCTGGAGGCATACACGGCGGACTGCACGTGAACTACCATCTGCACAACCACCTGGACCTGTTTCTGGAACCGAGGGTGAATCTTTTTACCGACGGCATCAACGGACTGGAGTCGCAGAAGAGATATGACATCGGTGCCCAGGCGATGGCCGGACTGACTTACCGGTTTACCGGACTGAACAAGACTTCCGGTCCTTCGGCCAACTCCGGCGCACTGGACAACCTGTTCTACGAAATTTATGCGGGTATTCAGGGAGATTATTCTGCCAGAATACGAAAGGCACCGATAATGAACGGGGTACTGGAACCCGTAGGTCCGGTAATGGGTATCAGCATGGGAAAATGGTTCCTGCCTTTCGGGATAAGGGGAACTTTATTTGCCGGAGTGCATAATACCCTCTCCGAGAAGGGCACTGAAAAGATAAAAGAAGGCTACGGAGGCGTGCGACTGGAGGCTATGGTCAACCTGAACCGTCTGTTCGACGACCGGGTGACTGACCCCCGACTGGAAGTAAACCTGATGGGAGGTGCGGAAGCCGGATTCGTGGCACACCGGGGAGCGACTTACGCCCGCAAAGTCAGACCTTTCACCGGACCGACACTCGGAGGACAGCTGGTGTATGCCGTAAACGACCACATCGGCGTATTCGGGCAGGCACGCTGGAGCAAGAACAGCTATACGCAAAATTTCTTGCACGGAACGAGCAGCAAACGCCGCATGCAGAACCTGAGCATAGAAATGGGGGTGCAGTACAGAAGACGCGAAGAATGTATTACCCGTCACCAATACCTGTTTGAACCCTATAACTTTGTATCGGTCGGCATGGGAGCAAATTACCCGATGCGTACCGGAGACCAGCAGCTGAAGGCCATGATGAAGCACCTGGGACAACAATTCTATGTGGGGTATGGAAGAAGATGGAGCAAATACTCATCGGTTAGAGGATACATCGAAATGGCGCATTATCCTTACAGTGTGAGCAAGCATGTATATCCCTTTACCCTCGGAGCGGACTACCTGGTAGACCTGAGCACCCTGGCCGCAGCGTATAACCCGGAAAGAATCTTTACGGTGGAAGGCCTGGCGGGTATTTTATACACGCACCACGGAACGGCACAAAAGGACTATTTCGGCGTACAGGCCGGGCTGAAAGAAACCGTGCGGATAAATGACCAATGGGGTGTCTTTGCGGAAGAAGTGCTGAGGGGCTACAAGGGAGCCATCACCCCGGGGGCCAGAACCTTGACGGAGAAGGGAATCTCCCTGCTTCCGTATGCGAATTTAGGGGTGAACCTGTACTTTTAGGCAGTTTTTTTATTAAACCTCACACATTTTGATAGATATCTTATCATTCCTTATCACGGTTTGGAAATATTGTATTATCTTTGACGCAGAATTAATAATTACATGAATATGAATAGTAGAATTTACATTCTGGCTATTGCACTGATGACAGGTGTAGGTGCAATGGCGCAAAACACGCAGCAAAACAGCAACGTAGAAAAGATTGAAAAATACACTGTACAGACCAACTTGTTTGGCGACAACTTGTTTGTAGGAGCCAACATCGGTGCGCAGATGTATGTAGGCGACTACATTTCAAAAGGAAAAGCCGGCAAACTGATTACTCCGACATTCGAAATCAATGTAGGAAAATGGTTTACTCCAGTTATCGGACTGAGAGCGGGATTCGGCGGCTACCAGGCTAAAGGTTACTCAGTTAAAGATGCTGGTTTTGCCTACAAACGCGTAGACACCAACGTGTATCGCACCAAATGGGGAATCCTGCACTTGCACGGTGACGTAATGCTGAACTTCACCAACCTGTTCTGCGGCTACCGTGAAGACAGATTGTACAATGCAATTCCTTACGTGAGCATCGGTTACCTGCGCGGTATCGACAATAACGAAAACGAATTGTCAGGAGGTATCGGATTCATCAACCGTTTCCGTTTGAACAAGGCTTGGGACTTGAACTTGGAATTGAAAGGAAACATCAACAACGACGTGATGGACGGTATCCGTGGCGGAAAGAATATGGAAGGTTCTGCAGCCATCATGGTAGGTGCAACTTACCGCTTCAACCGCAGAGACTGGACTAAGGGTACCGGTATCTCGGCTGCTGAAATGCAGGCTGTACAGAATCAGCTTAAGAGCATGAACGAAGAAAATGCCAGCTTGAGAAACCGCGTAAATGCACTGGAAGAAGAAAAACGTAACCAGCCGGTTGTAACTGAAACCAAGGCTAGCAACAAGCTGCCGGATGCAACTGAATATGTAGCGTTCTTCGACATCAACAAGGCTTACCTGAGCGAAAAAGAAGCAGTGAACCTGGAAGCTTATGCAAACCTGATCAAGAAGTATCCTGAAAACAAATTCATCATCACAGGATATGCTGATAAGCAGACTGGTTCGGCTGAATTCAACGAACGCCTGAGCAAGCTGAGAGCGGAAGCTGTATACAATACACTGGTAGATAAATATGGTGTAAACAAGGATCAGCTGACAATGGAATACAAAGGTGGTGTTGACACTATGTTCCGCGAAAATCCGCGTCTGAGCCGCGCCGCTATCATCCGCATGGCAAAATAAAAAAAACACTAAAATCATAGGAAATCGCTGCACTTCCTTGAAAAAGGAGATGCGGCGATTTCTTTTTTTCATTCTTTCTCTTACATTTGCAAACTAACCTTTTTTACGTAACTTTTTAAACGAATTTAGATATGATCATAGCTGTTGACTTTGACGGTACTATTGTGGAACACCGCTATCCGGAAATCGGACGGGAAAAGCCTTTTGCCTTTGACACACTGAAAATGCTGCAAAAAGAGGGGCACCGGCTGATTTTGTGGACTGTAAGAGAGGACAAGCTGCTGGAAGAGGCCGTGGATTTCTGCCGACAGCATGGAGTGGAGTTTTATGCGGTCAATACGAACTATCCGGAGGAACAGGAGGCGCATCAGCATTTCTCGCGGAAGCTGAAGGCGGATGTGTTCATTGACGACCGCAATCTGGGGGGAATGCTCGACTGGGGAAGCATTTACCGCATCATACATTACCGCCTGAAAATTGCGGATCTGGTGGCCGAAACGCTGGATGAAAGGCTGGAAGAGGGCATCGAACGCCGGAAACAGGAGAAGAAGAAAAGACAGGGCTTGTTTGGCAAGCTGTTCGGATGAGACACATCCGGAGAAGATACGAAAGAAGCTGTTTCACACACGGAGCATTCCGACAGTGAAACAGCTTCTTTTATTGTATCCCTTTTGGGGAGAATTATTCTACGTAGAGCACCAGTCCCTTAAGGTATTCACCTTCCGGATGGTAGATGTTGACCGGATGGTCACCCGGCTGGGTGAGCTGGTGAAGAATGCGCACGCTGCGTCCGCTCTGTGCAGCTGCGGTAAACACGGCGTTACGGAAGTCCTGCTTGTTCACCACCTGCGAACAGGAGAAGGTAAAGAGGATGCCGCCCGGACGTATCTTTTCGAAGGCCTTGGCATTGAGTTTGGTGTAACCGCGAAGGGCATTGCGCAGGGCATCACGGTGCTTGGCAAAGGCCGGCGGGTCGAGGATAATCAGGTCGTACTGGTCGCCCATGCGGTCGAGGAACTTGAAAGCATCTTCCGCAAAGGCCTGGTGACGGGTATCGCCGGGAAAGTTGAGGGATACGTTCTCGTTGGTCAGGTCGATGGCCTTGGCAGAGCTGTCTACCGAATGAACGAGGTTGGCCCCTCCCCTCATGGCATAGAACGAGAAGCCGCCGGTGTAGCAGAACATATTGAGCACGTTACGGCCCTTGGCATAGCGTTCCAGCAAGGCACGGTTCTCACGCTGGTCGACGAAGAAACCGGTCTTCTGTCCCTTGAGCCAGTCTACGTGGAACTTCAGTCCGTTCTCCATGGCCACGTTCTCCGGACTTCCGCCTTTGAGGAAGCCGTTCTCAGTAGCCAGCAGGTCGGCCTTGAAGGGCAGCGTGGTTTCTGATTTATAATAGATGTGCTGGATGACGTCGCCCATCACTTCTTCGAGGGCTTCGGCCACCGCCATGCGGTCCAGGTGCATACCGGCAGAGTGTGCCTGCATCACGGCAGTATGGTCGTACACGTCGATAATCAGTCCGGGCAGGTTATCGCCCTCGCCGTGTACCAGACGGTAGGTGTTGTTCTGAGGATTGCCCAACACGCCCAAGGCACAGCGGAGGTCTTTGGCCACCTGCAGGCGGCGTACCCAGAACGCGTGGTCGATGGGTTCCTGACGGAAGGAAAGCACACGCACGGCGATGCTGCCAATCTGGAAATGTCCGCAGGCAATGAATTCTTTCTTGGAGGTGTAGACATCTACTACTTCACCTTCTTCCGGCTCTCCTTCCACACGGGCGATGGCTCCGGAAAAAACCCAGGGATGGAAACGCTTGAGCGATTCTTCCTTTCCGGGTTTGAGAAATACTTTCTTATAGCTCATTTGTATGGTTTAAGTGATTAATCTTCGAGGGGTTGCGGGAGAACTTCCGTACGTATCACACGGTACTTGCCCGAAAGGCGAAGTTCTTCCAGGTACTGGTAGATGCGCACGCAGGCCCAGGCATCGGTGGCAGCATACAGCTGCTGTGCCTCGGTCAGGGTGTCGGCCTCCCAGTTGGACAGGCGCTGGCTCTTGGAAATCTTTTCCTGAAAAAGGAGGGCATAGATTTTCTGCAGGCTCTTTTCTTCGATGCCGAAAGAGGCCACGTAGTCCTGCAGCTCCACCCAGTTGCCCATGCGCGGGTCTTTCTGGTTGCGGCGGCGCAGCATGGCGAAATCATCTTTCAGCGACAGGCCGATTTTGAGCACGTCGTTCTGAAGGAACTCTTCCAAGAAGTCCGGCAGCCCGAGGTGGTTCAGGCGGAACAGGAAGCAGGTGTCGTAAGTAGAGACCTGCAAGAGGGCCACCTTGTTGACGGCTCCCTTCCGGAACGAAGGGCGTGTTTCGGTGTCCACCCCCACCAATACATGGGTATTGAGGTAATCGATGGCCTTGCGGGCCTCGGCCTCGGTGTAAATCACGAAGATGCGACCGGGGAAAGAGACTTTGGGTAACTCCGCAACGATTTTCTTATCTATTTTACTCTGTAGTTCTACCATTCAGTTTACGGGTTTAGGGTTATTCGTCGTCGCCCATGTCAAGGCCTTCGTAAAGTTCTTCTTCGGTGCAGTTGTCTTCGTAGAGTGCAGAATCTTCTTCTTCCTGACTGCTGTGCGAAAGCTGGCGGTACTTCACGTCGTGAAGGGCACGCATCACATTGACCAGGCGCTGGCCCCAGAACTCGGCAAAGAGTTCACGGCAGATAGCTAAGGAGTCGTTCATGGTGTGCTCCAGGCCCAACTGGAACACGCAGATGAAATCCTTGATGGGCTGGTAAATGTCGGCCAGGCTTTCGGAAATGTTCTGATGGATGGGAGTATCACTATAGGCCATGTCATCGAGGAACACCTCGAGGTAGTCATCGTATTCGCCCAAGAGAGAGGCGATGGAGCCGCGAAGCACTTCGTAATCGGTCTCGGTCACGAAGGTTTCCGGGTCGGCATCTTCCATCCGCTCGCAAGCAGGAAGCAACGAAGCCTTCAGGTATAAAAGGGGAAGGAGTTTCAGGGACTTGTCGACGAAATCCCGACAACGCATATCGGACACACGCTCCATAAATCCACAGAACTCGGCAGCCACTGTCACGAACTCGACTGCATTTTTATCGAATATTACTTGAGAGTTTTTTTCTTCCATATTCATGCTAATTGACGTGCAAAGGTACAAAAAAAATTTCTCAGTTTTAGTTTTATTCGTACATTTGCATGTATGTTTAGTTAATTCGAATCATCATGCAAACAAAAAAAACAGATACAAGCAAAAGTGAAAAAGCGGCTGCCGTGGCCGGAAAAACATGGACTATCCTGAAAAGTGAGACTACCGCGTTCGTCATCGGACTGCTCTGCGTCATCTTCGGCGTGTACTTGCTGCTGGCTTTCAGCTCGTTCTTCTTTACGGGAGGAAACGACCAGAGCATTCTGTCGCATCCCAACCCGTCGGAGCTGCTGGAAACGGGCAACCGCATACAGAACTATGCCGGAGCACGGGGAGCACAGCTGGCGCAATTCCTGATTAACGACTGCTTCGGGTTTTCGGCTTACTGTATCATTATCTTCTTAGTGGTGGCCGGCATGAAGCTGATGAAGGCGTATGAGTTCCGCATCCGTTACTGGTTCTTAGGCTGTGCCACGGTGATGGTGTGGCTCTCTGTAACCTTAGGATTTGCATTCGGAGGACTGTTAGAAAATTCTTATATTTATCCGGGGGGACTGCACGGCTACAACGTGAGCCTGTGGATTCGCTCGCAAATCGGTGCGCCGGGATTGATTTTAGTGCTATTAGCTACCGCCATATTGTTCGGCGTGGCACTGACCCGACAGACCATGGGCGTGGTGAGAAAAGCGCTGCATCCGCAAAAAGGCAATAACGCGGCCATGGCAGAGGAGGTAACTCCCCAGCCGGAGCCGACTTACCGGAAGCCGGTAGCGGACGAACCGGAAGCGACCGCCGCGGAGGATGAATCAGATAAGAAGGAAAAGAAAGAAAGTTTCTGGAAGAGCTGGACACACCGGAAACCGAAACAGAAAAAAGAGGAAGAGACTCCGCAGGAAGAACCGGAGAAGGCGGCTGAACCTGTCAAGGAGGAACCGGAGAAGGTGGTCGTGAAAGAGGAACCGGCACCGGAGCGTGTCATCGACCTGCCCATTGATACTGAGGAAGAGGATGAGAAGAAGCACCCTTTTGAGGTGAAGCCGGCCCTGGAGGAAGACTTCGACAAGGAAGAAGAGGAGCCGGCATTTGAGGTCAGCAACGATACCAAGGAAGAGGATCAGGCTTACCGGGGAGACGTGTCGCAGCCGTACAACCCGCGCCTGGACCTGGAGTTTTACCGCTTCCCTACCCTCGACTTGCTGAATACGTATCAGAACGACGATCCGGACATCGACATGGAAGAACAGAATGCCAACAAGAACCGCATCATCAAGGTGCTGCGCAGCTTCGGCATTGAAATCAGTTCCATCAAGGCCAGTGTGGGTCCGACCATTACCTTATATGAGATTACGCCGGCGGAAGGGGTACGTATCTCGAAAATCCGTAACCTGGAGGACGACATCGCCCTGAGTCTTTCGGCACTGGGTATCCGTATCATCGCACCGATTCCGGGCAAGGGTACCATCGGTATCGAAGTGCCAAACGCGAACCCGCACATCGTACCCATGAGTTCTATCCTGACCAGCAAGAAGTTCCAGGAAACAACCTTCGACCTGCCGGTGGCACTCGGAAAGACCATTACCAACGAGGTGTTCATGGTGGATCTGGCCAAGGCGCCCCACATGCTGGTGGCCGGTGCGACAGGTCAAGGTAAGTCTGTGGGACTGAATGCCATCGTGACTTCCCTGCTCTACAAGAAGCACCCCAGTGAACTGAAGTTCGTCATCATCGACCCGAAGAAGGTGGAATTTGCCATCTATGCGCCGATTGAACGCCATTTCCTGGCCAAGTTGCCCGACGGAGAGGATGCCATCATCACCGACGTGACGAAGGTAGTACAGACACTGAACTCGCTGTGTGTGGAAATGGACAACCGTTACAAGCTCTTGCAGAACGCAGGATGCCGTAACATCAAGGAATATAACGCGAAGTTTATCAACCGCCAGCTGAACCCGGAGAACGGTCACCGCTTCCTGCCTTACATCGTCATCATCATTGATGAGTTCGGCGACCTGATTATGACAGCCGGCAAGGAGGTAGAACTGCCTATCTGCCGTATCGCCCAGCTGGCCCGTGCGGTGGGTATCCATGCCATCATCGCTACCCAGCGTCCGACCACGAACATCATTACGGGTACCATCAAGGCCAACTTCCCGGCGCGTGTGGCTTTCCGTGTGGCTTCCATGATGGACTCACGTACCATTTTGGACCGTCCGGGTGCACAGCAGCTCATCGGTAAGGGTGACATGCTGTACCTGCAAGGAAACGACCCGGTGCGCGTGCAGTGTGCATTTGTCGATACGCCGGAAGTGGAACGCATCGCAGAATTCATCGGCAAGCAACAGGGTTATCCTACGGCCTTCATGCTGCCGGAATACGTGGATGAGAATGCAGAACCCAGCAGTGCAGCCGATGTGGACATGAACCGTCTGGACCCGCTCTTTGAAGAAGCGGCCCGTCTGGTCATCTACCACCAGCAGGGTTCTACTTCGCTGATTCAGCGTAAATTCTCCATCGGCTACAACCGTGCGGGACGCATCATGGACCAGCTGGAAAAGGCGGGTATCGTAGGTCCGGCCAACGGTAGCAAGGCGCGCGACGTGCTTTGTCTGGATGAAAACGATTTACAAATGAGAATGAGCAGCCTGAAGGATTAAACGGGCTGCCCTCTAACCCCTAAAAATGATTGTGACAGGTATGAAAAAGATTTTTCTTCTCGTCCTGCTGATGGGAGTCGCCTTGTGTCAGGCTGTGGCTCAACAGGACGCAAAAGCTGAAAGCATATTAAGCAAGATGGCGGACAGCTACCGGAAAGCCGGCGGCATCAGTCTGACTTTTGGAGGTACACAACACGGAAAACTGCTGCTGAAAGGCGACAAGTTCTGCCTGGAGAGCGGAGGCATCAAGACCTGGTTCGACGGAAAGACACAGTGGAGCTACGTGGAGCAGAATGAAGAGGTGAACGTGTCATCCCCCACCCCGGAGGAGATACAGAGCGTCAATCCGTATGCGCTGCTGACATCTTACAAGAAGGGCTTCAACTACCGCTACGTGGGCGAAAAGACGCGTCAGGGAAAGCGGGGACATGAAATCATCCTGACCCCGAAGACCTCGCAGGACATTAAAAGTATCACACTGAACGTGAAGGAAAACAGTTCACCCGTGTACATTGCCATCCAGCTGCAGAACGGAGAGAAACAAGAGTTTCAGATTTCGTCGTACCGCACGGGAGTGAATCTGCCCGACGCGGTGTTCCATTTCGACAAGAGCAAGTATCCGGGAGCGGAAATCATTGATTTACGATGACATCATCCGATGTATCGAGAATAGAACTTTGAGCCAAGTAAGAGGGGGTTTCGGCATAAATATACATGACGCTGCCCCCTTTTATTGCATCTATAATGGGACGCGACACAGAAGTGGGCAATGCCGGACATCCGAAGCTCCGTCCCAACCGTCCGCCACGACTGGCCACGGAGGGGTCTGCATAGGAGGCCCCGTGCACCACAATGGCACGTTCGCGAGCCCGGTCGTTAATCCCTTTCTCCAGTCCGTCAAGAATGAGCGAATACCCGTTTCGTCCCTGATAGGTGGAAGCCGTCAGGTAAAAGCCCAGTGAGCTTTTGTAGGAGCCGTATTCGTTGGAAAAAGAGGTAGCATAGTTTCCACCGCTGTTCTTACCGTGCGATACTACTGAGGAATACAGCATCCGGCGATGCTTCATGTCGAACACGTACAGGCGCTTTTCCGTGGAAGGCTTGGAAAAGTCAATCAGGGTCAGCACATCGCGCTTGCGGTTCTTGATGCGGTTATATCCCGTCACCGCCTGCTTGAAGGCCCGCCAGTTGACCACCCCCTCCAGTTGCATAGAATGATAGAGCGACACGACCTCATCGGCCGCCTTGACCGCTGCTACAGGGGATTCAGTAGGAACAGACTCTCCTTCCGCCGTGAAATACGCACAGGGGAAAGACAGGAACATGGCAGAAAGAAAAAATTTGATGATATGATTTTGCATGACTTTTTACGACCTGAAAAATATTCGGCCGCAAAGTTACGGATTTTCTGCCCTTCTTCTTCCGTAAAGAGAGTTAATTTTATAGAAATCACTCGATTACAATCACCAGTGACCGTTCCGTCGGTGCCCAGTCGTACACAAACTTGGCATGCGAGGTGGCATTGCGCACACACATGTGCGAACGGGGCGTGGTGCCCAACGACCAGCTGTATTCAATCATCGCCGTACGAGGCACGTTGACCGGCACCCCGTGAATGTAGGCTCCGTTGGTGAAGCGGCTGGCATACGGTGCATAGCCTCCGGTGGCCGCAGAACCGTCTTTCAGGAACACCATACGCGACTTTTTCTGCTGCACCACAAACATGCCGAGCGGCGTTTCCTGCGCATACGGCGGACGGTGCATGCCCGTAGTGGCCGGATTCATGCTGCGGATGGCCCAGGTACCTTCTTCCAGACGTTCCAGGGTGGCAATGTTCTGGTCGCCCCGGTCCACCACGACCACGTGGTTAAACTGCGTGCTGTCGGACAAGAGCTTGACATAGCGGCGCGGCACCCACCATTCTCCCTCGATGGAGACCGGTGACACACGATAGAAGCTGCCCGTCTCGCCCAGAAAAGACACCAGCGCCCCGTCGCGTCCGTAGCGTTCGGGCACCAGCGTATCCGAAGGAAGATACAGCGGTACCGACTGATAACGTTCCACTCCCAGCGTATCGGCAATGCGCCGGTACACATTCTGCGTGTATTTCCGCACCAGCGGAGCTTCACGGTTCACATTCTTGTAATTCTGGAATATCGCCCAGCGGTTGGCATCGTACTGAAGGTTCTCGATAAAGGCCAGGCATTTGCGTATGGCATCCCATTTGAATGAACGGACGGTGTCCTGATACGGATACTCATCCTTCAAGGTGTATTTGTCAAAAAGAAGTTCCTTCGCCAAGATGATGTCGGCAGCGGTCAGCGGTTTACGCTCAAACGGCAGAATCTCTTCCACCTCCATGCTGTCGGGAGATGCCGTCTCCGACACGATGGGTTGCGACATCGGTTGTTCCACCCCACGGCCTGCTTCCTCCCGGCAACTGCAAAGGAGACACAAGAAGCATATTAAGCCTGTCAGTCGTTTCATAATGAAGGGTTATAAGGTTGGAACAAAGATAATAATTTTTGCTAAAAAACCGCAGGAAAATGCAAAAAATCAGCGACTTTCTGTAAAGAAAGAACGACTTCCGGCTCTTCTGCCGATTACTCGTCCAGGATACGGGCGGTCTCCACTTTTTCCAGTCGCGCACGCAGCTTTCCCATCATCGACTTGCGGATGCGCAGACGCATCAGGCAGTCCATGTCGTACGACTGTTCCAGTATCTCGGGCGACTCTTCCTTGACGATGCGCATGATGTCGTTCATGAAGGGATATTCGAACGCCACGGCCACATCTTCGTCCACCGTCTTCTCAATGACCGGAGCTTCATCCAATGCCAGCGAAGCCGCCATGCGGTAGGCCACAATCAGGCCGCTCGTCCCCAGCTTGATACCGCCGAAATAACGCACCACGATAACCAGCACATCGGTCAGCTCGCGCGAGTTAATCTGCCCGAGGATGGGCTTTCCGGCCGTGCCCGAAGGCTCCCCGTTGTCGTTGGCCCGGAAATCCTTCCGTTCCGCACCCAGCATATAGGCATAACACACGTGGCGGGCATCGTAATATTTCTTCTGGTACTCCTCCAGAAGGGACTTCACTTCGGAGAGCGTACGCACCGGCAGCGCAATGGCAATGAACTTGCTGCGCTTCTCGGTATAGATGGCTTCCGCGCTTTCCTGAATGGTCTTATAGGTATCTTCTTGCATCGTTTTTCTTCTTTCAGGTGGCAAATTTAATGATTTTTCTCGCATTTTTAAAACCGGAAAGCGTATCTTTGCTCCTGCATTAATCCCTTAAGAAACTAATGGCATGAAAAAATTACAAAAACTAACCTACTGTATGGGACTGGTTGCCGTGGCTGCACCTCATGCACAAGCTGCAACGCCCGATTCTGAAAAACCCAACATCTTGTTCATTCTCTGCGACGACATGGGATACGGCGACCTGGGATGCTACGGCCAGCCTTTCATCCAGACGCCCTGCATCGACCAGATGGCACAGGAGGGCATGCGATTTACGCAGGCATACGCCGGAAGCCCCGTCAGTGCCCCGTCGCGCGCCACCATCATGACCGGACAGCACAGCGGACACGGACACGTGAGAGGCAACAAGGAATACTGGCTGGGCGAGGTGTGGTACGGACAGAACAAGGAATATGCCGTCACGGGACAGGAGCCGTATGACCCGCAGCACATCATCCTGCCGGAAATCATGAAGAAGAACGGCTATACCACCGGCATGTTCGGCAAATGGGCCGGCGGCTACGAGGGTTCGACCTCTACTCCCGACAAGCGGGGCGTGGACGAATACTTCGGCTACATGTGCCAGTTTCAGGCGCACCTCTACTACCCGAACTTCCTGAACTCCTACAGCCGTGCCGCAGGCGATACGGCCGTCAGCCGCGTGATATTAGAAGATAATATCCGCTACCCGATGAGCGGCGAAGACTATTTCAAGCGTACGCAGTATTCGGCCGACCTGATTCACCAGAAGGCACTGGAATGGCTCGACAAGCAGGACGGCAAACAGCCTTTCTACGGTTTCCTGACGTACACCCTGCCGCATGCCGAACTGGTACAGCCCAACGACTCTATCCTGAAGAAATACAAGAAACAGTTCTTTCATGACAAGACCTGGGGCGGAGATGCGGGTTCCCGCTACAACGAGAGCGTGCACACACATGCCCAGTTTGCCGGCATGATCAGCCGACTGGATGCCTACGTGGGCGAAATCCTGGCCAAGCTGAAAGAAAAAGGACTCGACGAGAATACCATCGTCATCTTCAGCAGTGACAACGGTCCTCACGAAGAAGGCGGTGCCGACCCGACTTTCTTCGGACGCGACGGTAAGTTGCGCGGCCTGAAGCGCCAGTGCTACGAAGGAGGTATCCGCATCCCGTTCATCGTGCGCTGGCCGGGAAAGGTGAAAGCCGGTGAGGTGAACGACCATCAGCTGGCTTTCTACGATATCATGCCTACCTTCTGCGAACTGGTGGGCGACAAGCGCTTCCCCAAGAAGTACCTGAACAAGAAACTGGAAGGTGACTGTTTCGACGGTATCTCTTTCGCTCCTACCCTGTTAGGCAACGACGAGGCACAGAAGGCACACGACTTCCTCTACTGGGAGTTCCACGAAACCGACCAGATTGGTCTCCGCATGGGCGACTGGAAGATGGTGGTAAAGAAGGGGGTTCCTCACCTCTACAATCTGGCAGAAGACATCCACGAAGACCACGACGTGGCTGCCCAGCATCCGGACCTCGTGAACCAGATGAAGCAGGTAATTCTGCGCGAACACCGCCCGAATGACCTCTTCCCCGTGACCTTGCCGAAATAAGATATTTCACTGGAAAAACGCACTTACGTTTCGAACCAAACGCACTTGCGTTCCAACTCAAACGCCGAAGAGTTTTAGACAAAACGCACTTACGTTTTACATTAAACGCAAGTGCGTTTTCTTTTCGGCTTGCTTCCTGCCGTCCGTTCCGCAAGTATATCCACACAAAAAAGGCCCTCCCAAATGCAACTTTGAGAAGGCCCTGTATCGTTCAGAAGAAAAGTCTTATTCCAGTTTGTGAATCACCAGTCCCGAACGCAGTTTCGGTTCAAACCACGTGGTTTTCGGCGGCATGATGTTGCCCGTATCGGCAATGTCCATCAGCTGTTTCATGGAAACCGGATAGAGTGCCAGCGCCATCTTCATTTCGCCACTATCCACCCGTTTCTTCAGTTCACCCAATCCGCGGATACCGCCCACGAAGTCGATACGCTTGTCCGAACGCAGGTCCTTGATGCCGAGAATCTCGTCCAGAATCAGGTTGGAAGAAATCGTGACATCCAACACCCCAATCGGGTCGTTATCGTCGTAAGTGCCCGGCTTGGCCGTCAGACTATACCATTTGCCCTCCAGGTAAAGCGAGAAGTTGTGCAAGGCTGCCGGCTTGTAGATGTCCGCACCCTTTTCCTCCACTACGAAGTTCTTCTTCAGCGCTTCCAGGAACGCCTGCGAAGTCAGTCCGTTCAAATCCTTCACCACACGGTTGTAGTCGATGATAGTAAGCTGCTCGGCCGGGAAACAGACTGCCATGAAGTAGTTGTATTCCTCGTCGCCCCGATGGTTCGGATTCTGAGCCGCCTTTTCAGCACCCACCAGTGCCGCTGCCGCACTACGGTGATGACCGTCGGCAATGTAAAGCGAAGGCATTTCCTTGAACGCCTCTGTCACTGCCTCAATGTCCTTGTCGTCGTCAATCACCCAGAACTGATGGCCGAAGCCGTCATCCGGTGCTACAAAGTCGTACACCGGCTTCTGAGCCGTATATTTCGCCACTACGGCATCCAGCGTCTTGTTTTCCGGATAAGCAAAGAACACCGGTTCGATGTTCGCATTGTTCACCCGTACATGCTTCATACGGTCCTCCTCCTTGTCACGGCGCGTCAGCTCATGCTTCTTGATCACCCCGTTCATATAGTCAGGCACGTAAGCTCCTACCACCAGTCCATACTGCGTCTTGCCGTTCATGGTCTGGGCATAAATATAGTAACACGGTTTGTCGTCCTGCACCAGCCAGCCCTTTTCCTGGAACATCCGGAAATTCGCTACCGCCTTGTCGTACACACGCGGATCATGCTCGTCCGTTCCCTCCGGAAAGTCAATCTCCGGCTTGATGATGTGATACAAAGATTTCTCGTTGCCTTTCGCCTCTTCGCGGGCCTCAGCCGAGTTTAACACGTCGTAAGGGCGGGAAGCCACCTGCTCCACCAAGTCCTGCGGCGGACGAACGCCCTTGAAAGGTTTAACTATTGCCATAATGCTTGGGGGAATCAGAAGTTATTTCTTGTTTACACGGAATTTCTCACAACCATCTTTCAGGAAGCCCACAATCTGACGGGCCGCTGCGATGCCGGCATTGATATTTGCCTCAGCCGTCTGTGCACCCATCTTCTTCGGAGTAGAGAAATAACGTCCTGGGAAATGATCGGCAAACTCATCGTGATGAGCCGGCATGATGTCGGTCACATACTTCAAGTCCGGACGGTCATTCATCAGGCGAAGCAAATCTGCTTCGTTAATCACCTCCTTACGGGCAGTATTCACCAGCAAACCGTTTTTCGGCATACGGTTCACCAAATCATAATCAATGGAGTTCTTGGTTTCGGCAGTAGCCGGAATGTGCAATGACACCACGTTGCAGGTAGCATACAATTCTTCTGCAGAATCCACCGGTTTCACGCCGTCGGCCACCATGGCTTCCTTCGGGCAATACGCATCGTAGGCATAAATGTCCATACCGATGCCCTTTGCGATACGAGCCACATTGCGCCCTACGTTACCGTATGCATGGATACCCAGTTTCTTGCCCATCAGTTCCGTACCCGATTTGCCGTCGTAGAAATTACGAACCGCCATAATCATCATACCGAAAGCCAGTTCGGCCACCGCATTCGAGTTCTGTCCCGGCGTATTCATCACGCAAACCCCGTGAGCCGTAGCTGCCTCCAGGTCCACATTGTCATATCCCGCACCGGCACGTACCACGATTTTCAGTTCCTTTGCCGCATCCAGCACTTCCTTGTCAATGATGTCACTTCGGATAATCACTGCATTCGCATCCTTCACTGCATCGAGCAACTGCTGTTTTTCTGTATATTTCTCCAGCAAAGCCAGTTCATAGCCCGCAGCTTCTATCTCTTTCCGAATACCGTCGATAGCTACTTTAGCAAACGGTTTCTCTGTCGCAACCAATACTTTCATAATACTTGATTTTAAAAAGAAAACAAGGACGTGTTATCGAAATTCCACGCCCTTATCTTCGGGTATAACAACAATTAATGCATTTTCTCAAATTCCTGCATGCAGTCAATCAGTGCCTGCACACTTTCTACCGGCATGGCATTGTAGCAAGAAGCACGGAAACCACCCACAGAACGGTGACCCTTGATGCCCACCATACCTTTTTCGGTAGCAAACTTCAGGAAGTCTGCTTCCAGGTCCTTGTATTCATCGGCCATCACGAAGCAGATGTTCATGTACGAACGGTCTTCCTTGGCCGTTACGGTGCCACGGAACAGCTTGTTGCGGTCAATTTCCGCATACAGCATGTCGGCACGCTGTTTGGCACGGCGCTGCATTTCTTCCACGCCACCCTGTGCCTTGATCCAGCGCAAAGTCTGAAGAGCCGCATAAATAGGCACTACCGGCGGAGTATTGAACATAGAACCCTTGTCCACGTGTGTCTGATAATTCAGCATGGTCGGGATGTGACGGGAAAACTTACCCAGCGCATCGTTCTTCACGATAACGAAAGTCACACCTGCAGGAGCCAGGTTCTTCTGTGCACCTCCGTAAATACAGATATATTTGGAAACGTCTACCGGACGAGAGAAAATGTCCGAAGACATATCGGCCACCATCGGCACATTGACATCCAGGTCGGCATGCAATTCCGTACCGTAGATGGTATTGTTGGTCGTGATATGGAAATAATCCACGTCGGCCGGCACTTCATAATCTTTCGGGATATAAGTGTAGCCTTCTTTTTCAGAAGAAGCCACCTCTACTGTTTCGCCGAATGCTTTCGCTTCTTTCAGCGCTTTCTTGGCCCAAGTACCCGTATTCAGGTAAGCCGCCTTCTTTTCCAGGAAATTATAGGGAACCATACAGAACTCCATGCTTGCACCTCCACCCAGGAACAATACCGAGTATCCTTCCGGAATGTTCAGCAATTCCTTGAACAAGGCCACTGCTTCATCTACCACCGGCTGGAAGTCTTTAGCGCGGTGACTGATTTCCATCAACGAAAGTCCTGAACCATTATAATCAAGAATAGCCTGAGCTGTCTTTTCTATCACTTCGCGAGGCAAAATAGACGGTCCCGCATTAAAATTATGTTTCTTCATTGGAAGTTTGTTTTGGTTAAACAATCATTTTAGCTAACACTTGCGAATTTAGTGATTATTTTTAGACTTCCAAAAGTTTTCGTGATAATTTTACAGCCTTATTGAATTTTATCTTTCAAATTACATACACAAACGTCATTTTAGTGACATATTGACACGAGAATAGTTAGCTATGGCATGGGGATGCTCACGAGTCATAGCAAAATGCGAGACAGCCTTCACCGCCGGAAGGCTGTCATGACACAAAGTTATTATTTTGCCAGTTCTATCAAAGTTTTTACCCCCTTTATCTTTTCATTTTGTATGAGTTTTAACGTTTGTTTTGCCTTTTTCCGAGAAATTGCCGCAAACGCATAGTGGTCTTTCACGTCCACACGTCCCACATCGTCCCGGCCCAGTCCACCTTTCTTCGACAAAAAGCCCACGATGTCAATCTTGTTGATTTTGTCTTTCTTGCCCTTTCCTATATATAAGGTAACAAACTCCGGCAAGGCAGGCTGCGGCGTCGGCTCCGGCAGTTCAAACTCTTCCAGCGGACGGGGCACATAGTCGGGGATACGTTCCTCATCGTGCAGAATCAGAAAGGCATTACCCTCGGCCTCCCAGCGCGCCGTACGTCCGTTGCGGTGAATGAACCCGTCCTCGGCCACCGGCAAGTGATAATGCACCACGTGGCGGATATCCGGAATATCCAGTCCACGGGCTGCTAGGTCGGTCGAGATAAAGATGTGGCAGCTTCCGTTACGGAACTTATACAGCGCCCGTTCACGGTCGTCCTGCTCCATTCCACCGTGGAACGTCTCGCAATACACCTTCATGGAGTGCAGGTACTTCCCTACCCGATCCACACTCTCGCGATGGTTGCAGAACACCAGCGTCGATTCGTTTCCCAGCGTACACAGCAGCTTGTAGAGCGTTTCCAGCTTGTCCTTCACCGGCGAAGTGACTCGATACACCGACAAACGCTGCGACACCGTTTCTTCCGGATTCAGGAAATCCAGTTTCAGCGTGCGGTTCATGCCCGTAAAGCGCGGAATCTCCTCCGCATCGGTAGCCGACAACAGGAAGCGGCGACGCAATGCCGGCAATTTCCCGATGACCTCGGCCATCTCATCCTGAAAGCCGAACTCCAGACACTTGTCGAACTCATCGATGACCAGCGTACGCACGGTGCCCGCCTCAAAATTCTGCTTGTTCAGGTGGTCGTTCATACGTCCCGGCGTACCGATAATCACCGCCGGTGAAATGCCCCTCATAGTGCGGTGTTCCTCCATGGCCGGACGTCCACCGTAACAGCTCATCACCGGAAAGCCGGTCGCCATGGCCTTGAACACCTGCTCAATCTGCAAAGCCAGCTCGCGCGAAGGTACCAGTACCACGGCCTGCACGCCTTCCACTCCCTTTTTCAGCGAGCTCACCAGCGGCAGCAGATAAGCCAGCGTCTTTCCGGAACCCGTAGGCGAGAGCAGAATCAAATCGCTGCCTTCTTTCCACGCATCGATGGAAGCCTCCTGCATGGCGTTCAACTGGTCAATCTTCAGGTTTGATAGTATTGTTTGTATGTCCATAATTCTTGTTTTTTGTGGGTTAGTTAGCAAAGGTAATCAAAATAAACTACAGGCACAACACCAGGTCGGGCAGCAATACTGCCGTTTCCGCTTCCTCTTTCGGCGCATCCTTCGGTTTCCAGGCCACCACGAAGCGCACGGAAGCCGACTTCACCTCATAGCCACGCTCCCTCCACTCGGCCAACTTCTTCTGCATATTCTGCGACAAGCGGGCCACCGGCTTTTGCGCCTGATTATACAATGTGTAGTCTTTATAGAACAACGTATCACCCCCTTTCAACGATAGCACCTCCCGTTTGAGTTCCTTGAAGAATCCCAAGAACACATCCTTGTGCGAAAGCTGCAACACAATCTCACCGGGCATTGCATACTCCCGCGAATCTACCAGATACTGGTCTGCTTTCAGATTCGCAAAGCAATCTCCGTTTGTATGCACAAACAACCGTTTCTTAGCACGGGTAATGCCCACATAATATCGGCGCATCTGATGCACATCTTTTGGGAACCCGTCCGAAACAAGCATATACACGTCGTCAAACTCGCGGCCCTTTGCCTTGTGAATGGTTGATACCACCACATCAGCCCCCGACACATCACAAAAATCTTCCATCGAAGATTCGAACACAAACTCCTTGAAATCCGTGAAATACTTCATCCGGTTGATTTCCTCAAATAATTCCACGCAACGCCTCACGTAAGGCAAGCCCAAACTCCCTTCATAAGCCGCAAACGTAGCACCCTTCGCCTTCTCCCAGAGTTCATCCGGAATCAAAGGCGTACTCACCTGCTTGCCTATATACTTCAGGAAATACCTCATCTCGGCCATATTCCAGAACAGCAAGCCCTCCATCGACTGAATCAGCTTGCTGCGCACACCACGCTTCCGCAACAGCGCCACCAGAATGACCGCCTCTTCATTGGTCTGGGTAAGCACACATGCGGTACCCTCTCCTCTATTCCGTAGCAGTTCCTCCACCAGCGGCTGATACATGCAGGCAGACTGATGGCGAGTCACCCCTACCCATCCGTCTTCCTTGCGCATCGATACAATCGGCATGCTTTTCAGCCTTCCGCCAATACCTTTCACAAAATCATTGGCCGCTGCCACCACATGACGTGCACTCCGGTAATTCTCCGTCATCTCCACAAAGCGGCTTCCAGCCTCCTGTGTCAGTTGCCACATGTAACCGGAATCCGAGCCACGGAACTCATAAATATTCTGGTCATCGTCGCCCACAGCTATCACCCGCATCTCCTCATTGTGGTGCATCAACGCCCTTACCAGCGCATGCTCTTCCACGCCCATGTCCTGCGCCTCATCAATCACCAGCACCGTCTTGCCAATCCGGTTGGGCTCCACTTCTCCCTGTTCAATCATCTCCGCAGCCTTCCCCACCACGTTCTTTACTTCCTCCAGGTTACCAATCAAGCCCAACAAGTCAAAACAATAGGCATGAAAAGTCTTGATTTCCACGTAGTTCGCCGCATTGCCAATCAGTTCCATCAGCCGCTGCTTGAATTCCGTGGCAGCCGCCCGGGAGAAAGTCAGCATCAGCAACTGCTCGTGCTTCACATCCTCCAGCAACAGCAGTGAGGCCAGCTTGTGTACCAGCACACGGGTTTTTCCGCTGCCCGGACCAGCCGCCACCACAATGCAGCGCGACTCCTTGTCCGAAATAATCTCCATCTGCCGATAAGACAACTGCCCGAACAACTGCTTGTACTTTTCCGGCGTGAGGTTACGCTGAATCTCGTTCACCCGCTCACCCTTGAAGTATTTGGCAATAAATTTCCTGTAATCCATCTGGAAATAATCCTGCACATACTGCAAAGCCTCCTGATAATCCTTCACCATCAGGTTGGCATATTCTCCCACGATGTGCACCTGCTGAATCTTCTGCTTGTAGAACTCGTTCAGCATCCGGTAATCCTCCTGTTTGTAGCGCGACTTATTATCCTTTATCCGCTTGATGTCCATCGCATTGTAAAGCACCAGGAAACCACCTTCCAGCTTGAGAGCCCCAATCTTCGACAGATACAGAAGTGCTTCTTCCACATCTTCCAGCTGCAAATCTTCCATTCTGCCAAAAAGAGACTGAGGACTCGCTTTCAACTGATTCAAGAGTTCCACCACCGAGAACTGCACGGCCGCCTTTTCCGTTGCGGTTTCCTTACCCTCTCGCTCCTCCACCAGCTTATACAGCCACTCCACGGCAAAACGACTGATCTCCAGCCGTTTCTCAAACCGTTTGATAGTAGTCTCCAGGTCTGCCCGGCGAGTAAGCTCCATGTTACGTGCAGCGTCCTCCTTCTTGTGCGTATACCCTTTTATGGTAAGAAAATACAACAACGTGCGGATGTCCTTTTCCTTCGACGTGACAACTCCGTCGTGCACCGCATTGTCGTTCAGCTGCTTGCATGAAATCCGCAGCGACTCATCCGGGATATGGTTGAGAATATACTGTTCCAGTTTCGCAAAACGCTCCAGCAGCATCCGCGACTTCCGTTCCGAGTCGCCCGCATCCTGCAAATAGGCCGAAATATCCCTGCTGTCGGCCAATATACCCTCCTGCCGCATCCGCTCTACCACCGACACCACTTCCTTCTTGGTCAGTCCCAGAATATCGGCCAGGTAATCAATCCGCGATTCTGCCCCCGAGTCCTGTGCCTTGGCAATGTACTTCTGCGAAATCAAGGACGTAATGATTCTCACCGCCTTCTCTATCTCGTCAATACCAAACAACACCGATGCCGTGATACGCTTCCGTGCCTCGTCCATGTTCTTTACCGTGATACCGGTGGCATACACATGCGGCACATTGTTTCCTCGCTCCAGATAACCGCTCTGCTCCAATGCCGCCAGAGCCGTCCGCACACGTGTCTCAATATCCGCCACCGAGTCATCCCATCCCGCATTCCGGGCAATCTCCAGTGCCGAACAGCACACCCTCATGCGTTTCCTCGTCATATCCTTCACCGCCTTCCACACCTGCTGGATTTCACTGATACTCAACTTCGTCTGATTCAACAGAATAAAATGCTTATCCAGGTCATTGTCACTGTAAAGCACGTAACAGCGTGCGTTAAGATGCGGGTCACGCCCGGCCCTGCCGGCTTCCTGCACATAGTTCTCCAGCGAATCGGAAATATCGTAATGCACCACCAGTCCCACATCCTTCTTGTCCACTCCCATTCCGAAAGCCGACGTCGCCACGATGATGCGCACCTGGTCGCTCATGAACGCATCCTGGTTGGCAATCTTCTCGTCGGCATCCATCTTTCCGTTGAAAGGCAACGCCTTATAGCCGTCGCGCGTCAATTTTGCAGCCAGTTCCTTGGTACGCCGTGTACGCGACACGTACACAATGGTCGGACAGCTGGACTCTGCCACCAGCTCCCTCAACTTGGTATACTTATCCTCGTCCGTCTCGGCATGCACCACCGAATAGTGCAGATTCGTTCGCGAAGCCGTAGAGGCAAACAACTCCAAATCCAGGTTCAACGTCCGCTTGAAATAATCACAAATATCCTGTACCACCTTCTGTTTGGCCGTCGCCGTGAAACAGGATACCGGTATCGAGTTACGGCATCCCTTCTTCTGCTGGTACTCCTGAATAAACTTGCCGATATACAGATAATCCACCCGGAAGTCCTGCCCCCAGGAAGACAAACAATGCGCCTCATCGATAACGAATCGCACCACGTGGCGCACCATCAGAATCCGCTCGATGGTTTTCGAGCGCAACATCTCCGGGGCGATATACAACAGGGAAGCATCTCCCTCCTGCACCCTCTGAATGGAAAGCGCCCTCGTAATAGGATCCAGCAGTCCGTTGATGGTCACGGCATCCGTAATTCCCTTGTCAGCCAGATTGTCCACCTGGTCTTTCATGAGTGACTGCAACGGCGAAATAACCACCGTAAGTCCATGCACCGCCCGTGCCTCCATAAGTGCCGGAAGCTGGAAAGTCAGCGACTTTCCTCCTCCTGTAGGAAAGATAGCCAGCAAAGACTTTCCCTCTACCGCCGCCCGGGCTGCCCGTTCCTGAAGCGGTTCACCCCCGTAGGTACGGAACTGGTCATAGCCAAAGAAAGCTTTCAGGTTACGCAATACATCCAGCTGGCTATTGCAATAGGCACAGCCTTCCGCGCAACGTGTACGCCGCAACAGTTTCATCACATATTCCACTTCAGGATAATTGCGAAGCACCCATCCGGGCGTCACGGAACGATGGTCAGTCGTATCAACCAATGCCAGCGCATAAGCCAGCTCACACGGATAACGCTCAATCAGCATCTCCACATCGGCATGAGCACATATCTTTCCCTCATAAAACCGGCGTATCAGACCGGGTAATCCCCAGCTCACCCGTTCGGCTTTCACCAGGCTGAGAAACCCGTCGAACTCTTCCTTCCCCTTCAGCAACGAAGCAAACACCTTTCGTTGCTCATCGGGCAATGAATTCCACCGGGTAATCTCATCCAGCAACAAATCGCGCGCCTTCTCACAATCGTTCACCGGATTGTTCATCTGGTCTGCAGCCAGTTTGTCGTCTTTCACCAGTCGGTGATAAGGACGTTCCGGAAACAGCAACGGTGATACGTACAGCGTATCCACCAGCGTCCAGCGACAATCCTTGTCGGGGAACAGGTATTTCGCATCGTGGTGAATGATATTATGTCCGCAAAGGTAATCCGTATCGTGCAGGAATTCGAACAGCTCTTCCTTCGATGCCTTATGAAAGGTGGCACCGTCCTGCCGAAAAGCCCCTATATCATGAATTTTATGGTCCTTCAAGCCTACCTCTACGTCTACAATGGCATAACGCGAGGTTTTATTTCTTGTGAATATATCCCAGATTGCCATAGATTGTGTTTCTCAAAATAATCACAAAAATAATGAAATCCGGCAAGAATGGGAGGAAATGGAGAAGAATATTCAGGGGATGGCTGGAAATCTATAAAAAGAACAGTGAAAAGAAAAACTAAAATCTTATCCATCTTCTCCAGCGGAAGATTCTAAAGAAGCGAGGAAACCAGCTTATCACCGGTCGAGGGCAATCCCAGTTCCGGCTTTGTACGTCTGCCACATGGCTCGCCACAACAATGGCCGGATTCTCCCCATTACGCACAGCTTCACGAAGTACACGGGCCACCTCCTTTTTATCAGTATATTCCGCCTCACCGAATCCTTTGATAGTTTTCAATACCCGCATGATATTGTTGGCATAGCCCACAAACGTACCAAACTGCCAGCCGCTATAGTCCTTTACTTCTATCACCCCCAGTCCCTGCAGAGTAGCCCCCACAAGGTCTATTTGAGAGTAGCTTCCGCAGTTGTAGCAGGCAAGATTAAAAAAATCTTAGTCTTATATTCTATTTTGTTGTCCAGATAAGCTGTTATTCGTATTTTTGTAAAATATTACGGGAGACAAATTTTGCCGTAATATTTTGAAGCATATGAAAAAATTATATACATATCCGGCAAAACCATTTGTTAAGTGGGTTGGAGGTAAAACACAACTCCTTGACGATATAAAAAAGTTTTTACCTAGTGATTTATCACAAAGGAATGATGTGACTTATATTGAACCATTTGTAGGTGGAGGAGCTGTTTTATTCTGGATTCTGCAAGAATATCCTAACATAACGAAAGCTATAATCAATGACATAAACGAAGAGCTAATTTGTACATATCGTGTAATAAAATCAGATGTTGAAAATTTAATTCTTGAATTAACACGAATTCAGACAGAGTATCTTGCACTTGATAATGTGGAAAGAAAGAATTATTTTTTATTTCAACGTAATCGTTTTAATGAGAAAAACAATTCGGATGTTAAAACAGCCGCATTATTGATTTTCCTCAATCGTACTTGTTTTAATGGACTATATCGTGTAAATTCTAAAGGAAAGTTTAATGTTCCATACGGGAAATACACAAATCCTAAAATTTGTGATGAAGAAACATTAAGAGCGGATTCAGCTATTTTACAACGAGTTGAAGTTCTTTGTGGTGATTTTGCACAAACAGGCAAATATGCAGGCGATAATGTTTTGTATTATTTTGATCCTCCATATCGTCCTTTAACAGAGACTTCCGCATTTACCTCGTATGCAAAAAACGGTTTTGATGATGCTGAACAGATGCGATTGTGCAATTTTTGTGAACAGATAGCTAAACATAAATCCTTGTTTGTGGCAAGTAATTCAGATCCACAAAATGTAGATAATGAAGATTATTTCTTTGATCATCTTTACAAGAGGTTTTCAATTAAACGGGTCTCTGCTGCGAGAATGATAAATTCAAAGGGTAGTGGTAGAGGTACTATTTCCGAGATAATGATTTCAAATGTTGCCAATGTTTACTAGTATGAGAGATTTCGACAGTTGGCTTGCTAGTTTTAGACCTTCAATAGCCGATTACAAATATTATACTGATTTCAATAAGGTATTTAATAATGTAGATGCCATCAAAATTCCGCTCAATATTCTAAACTCTCTTATTGGTTCGAAGAATATTGAAGAAGATTTTAAAAAGATTTTGACACAATACCCAGAAACATTAAATTGCATTCCTATTCTTTTGGCCAAGCGCGAATTTGATATTATGGCAATGGATGAAGAAGGTCAGATTGATTTTCATTTTGATAAGCCTAATTGTACAAACGAGGAATATGTCAAATTTATGCGTAAAACAGGTCTTTTTGATTTAATGGAAAATCATATAGTCAACAATCTTGTTGATTATGTAACAGGCATCGAAACAGGTCTGGATTCCAATGGTCGTAAGAATCGAGGAGGTCATTTGATGGAAAATCTTGTAGAAGGTTTTCTTTGCAAAGCAGGGCTTGCGAAAGGTAAATCGTATTTTAAGGAGATGTATATCCATGAAATAGAAAGCAAATGGAATATAGATTTATCTTCTATCTCAAATAATGGTGGGTCCGAAAAGAGATTTGATTTTGTTGTAAAAGGTAAAGACATAGTTTATGGAATAGAAACAAACTTTTATACCAGCAGTGGTTCCAAGCTAAACGAAACGGCCCGTAGTTATAAAACGATTACGCTAGAAACAAAAGATTTAGACTATTTTAAATTTGTTTGGTTCACAGATGGGTGTGGCTGGCGCAGTGCAAAAAATAATCTGAAAGAAACATTTGATGTTTTGGAGCATTTATACAACATTGCAGATCTTGAAAGTGGAATAATATCAAAAGTACTTATTTAAATGCCTGTTGCTTATTATAAGTCTGAAAATAGAGATTTTACTCTTCTTAAGGGAGATTGTATTGAGCTTCTGAATTCGTTTGATTTCAAGTTCGATATGATTTTTGCAGATCCACCATATCATTTGTCAAATGGAGGAATAAGTGTTCAAAATGGGAAAATGGTATCTGTCAACAAAGGAGATTGGGATAAGTCCAACGGATATGAAGAAGATTATCTATTTGATAAGTCTTGGATAGCAACTTGTCGGAATAAGCTGAAAAGCAATGGAACAATCTGGATAAGTGGTACATATCATAATATTTTTTCCGTGGCACGATGCTTGACTGAATTGGGATTCAAAATATTAAACTGCATTACTTGGGAGAAAACAAATCCACCGCCAAATCTGTCTTGCAAATATTTCACTTATGCTGCCGAATATATTCTTTGGGCTCGTAAAGAGCCCAAAGTACCCCACTATTTTAACTATGAGCTCATGAAAAAAATCAATGGGGGTACTCAGATGCGTGATGTTTGGCGATTACCGGCAATTGCACGATGGGAAAAATCTTGCGGTAAACATCCTACTCAAAAACCGTTGTGCGTTCTGTCACGAATTATTCAGGCCTCAACCCTTCCTGGCGCATGGATTTTAGATCCATTCACAGGCAGTAGTACAACCGGTATTGCCGCAAATCTATTGGGACGCCGATTCCTTGGAGTAGATCAAAACGAAGAATTTCTGGAACTAAGTAAAGCTCGTCGTAACGAACTGAATAGCATTAACAGGAGGAATGAAATTCTGATAAAACTGGAAAAACAGGCCAATCTATTCCGTAATAAAGATGCCAATGTTTTTTGTGAACCTGAAGAATATTATGGTCTGGATCTTCCGTTCTAATACTCACGATGACGGATTACTATATTCAAGAGGTTCCTTAGATCCCTTGTTCCTTCAATGCATTCCTTTGTCCATAAAAGCGTAAGGCAAAATTGATGAGCATCGGGGTTTTGTTTTTCACACAAGCAGAACAATTCTAGTATCAAAGCAATTCCCCCGATGGACATCGTTCCATCTACCTTCACATTGCTGTATAGTTCTTCAATGTGCCTTATAGTGGTAGGTGCATATGCAGCTCTCTCTTCAACTGAATTAAAGGGATGACAATTCTCATAAAAATGGAGATAAAAATTAAGAAGACCTATAATTTCTCCTTTATAGTGTTGAGCCTTGATTAGTAAATCCACAACCCATTCATCATGCGGAAGTAAATATGGCACTGATTCAGGATTTGGCAATAGTATTTTTACTTTAAAATCCAAATCAGAGCGAACACCTCTTGAACCCTGAAACATGCCAATGGCAGTCCCATCGGCCGTAAAGAATGTATGTATTGCCGGCCCTTTTGGACCGCGATACTGCCACATTTGGCCATTAACGATATATTTAGGATTATACATAAGCTGTATTAAACATTTTTTATTCCATTGTATAGCATATTTCGACCACTCCAATTCCAGTAGGTTATATCTTGTTCTATAAAGAGCCATTTGATACATTTACAAATCATGTCAGCCGGATAACCGCTCCGGAAAGAAAACTTACAATATATCTGAGGGTCAATCTCGACACAGTTAAAAATAGCATCTATCACAGTAAGTAGCAATGTAAACTGAGACGAGTCTTCCGCTTTTTTCTCAGCTAAATCATCAATGATGTTATCGTGAGAAGGTCTATTACTATATGAGATACGTCCATTTTTATTTATATGCTTAAATCTCATATTTGAAACACGTACTTCAAAGTCAAACCCTTTGTTAAGGTTTGTAGGCCTTTTCAAATAAATTATATTACCAGCATTGTCCGTCTCCACATTGTATTCATACTTAGTGGGGATACCTGCCGCACCAGGTGCTTCGCTTAAAAACAACTCTGTCAAAGTGCGACGATAGTCTGCACGAGTTTTCTCAATAATTGTAACAGTATGAATAGTAATCATATTAAAACAAATCTTTAATTTCAACGTTAAGTGCTTTAGCAATCTTTTCAATGTTACAGAGTGTGATGTTCTTTTCAGCACGCTCAACCATTCCTATATAAGTGCGATGTACACCAGCTAGTTCCGCAAGTCTTTCTTGAGATAGCCCTAATTCTTTTCGATATTTTTGTACATTATGTCCAAATAAAAGTAGAATAGGCTCTTTATTCATTACTCCTTCGTTTTTAATTTATGTCCTATTTATTGTTTACAAATGTACAGATGCTAATTAAAGTTATCAACATACTATAATTAGCATTGATTTGTGTAAAATAATTATACTTCCTAATCTTAGAGTTTAAAATAGGGCTGTTTTACAGACCTATGCCCAAATGGATTTATACTCAACCAATTCTACCAAAATGTCACTCTCCCCACTTCCTCTCCCCAACCTCTTTCTTTTCTCGCTCCGTAGCCCATCCGTCCAAAATCTGCAAGCAGAAGCACTTATCCAAATTCCAAAAGCAATTCAAATTCCCTTTACAAACTCAAAAAGAAAGCAAACAAAACAATCCACCATCAGCACACCCGCAAAACGCACAAAAGCAAAACCAAAAAGGCACCACAATACATTTCATCCAACCTCCACAACTAGAAAAACTCACCTCCTCCACGCCTCCCAACTCTCCCCAAACCACCGTCAAAATCCCTGAGACCGCCAAACGCAAGTACGTTTCCTCTCAAACGCCAAAGAGTTTACCGCCAAACGCCGAAGCGTTTCAGACAAAACGTCAAAGAGTTTCCTTCCAAACGCAAAGACGTTTCCCCCCCAGTTACCTCCCCACACTCCTGTTTCCCGAAAGCACATATAAAAATACCCCTAAACCGCTTCCAGAATCTTCTAAACACGCCCAATTTATGCGTCAATAATCCCATCCAGAAGACTTCTGAGAAGGGATTACCTTGCATACTTCCCTCTGAAAGAATAAATCCATCAAGACAAAAAGACAGGAATCCAGCCAGAATCCTGCACAAAAGACATCATTCATTTCCAGAAAAAGAAAAAAGAACAAAGAAAAAAAACAGAAAAAAATCCATCGAAAAGCGTATCTTTACAATCCATATTACAATCAATTCATAAACATTTATCTCATGCAGATACGACTTGTTTCAACTAGCAAGAAACGTTTCCTCCCGCTCTTGCTTCTGGCCGATGAACAGGAATCCATGATAGACCGCTACCTGGAACGGGGCGACTTATACGTGATGTACGACAAACTGTTTACAGAACCGGTTGCTGTGGCCGTCGTAACGGATGAGGGGAAAGGAATTCGTGAATTGAAAAACCTGGCTGTAGCTCCACACTGGCAACGGAAAGGATACGGACGGCAGATGGTGGAATACCTTTGCCAGCGTTACCAGAATGTGTGTCACACGCTGACGGTAGGCACAGGAGACAGTCATATGACCATTTCATTTTATCAGAACTGCGGGTTTGTTTACTCGCACACGGTGCCCGACTTTTTTACCCTCCACTATGACCATCCAATTGTAGAGGATGGAAAGGTACTGAAAGACATGTACTATTTCAGCCGCACTCTTACCCAGACAAATGAAACTGACGGATGAATCAGAATAAACCCTGCAAAAGTTTGCTCGTTCCGCAAAAAGTCGCGTCCTTTGTACAAGTAAATTCACAAAACTATGGCTGACAATTACATTGAACGACAATATGAGGCATATCAGGCACGGAAGGCGGCCTGGGAGAAAGAACGGAAGTACAAAAAGAAAAAACCGACGGCTCCGGCTGAAACTCCCCATCGCTCGGGGGCTTTCCTGCAAAATCAGGTGAAGAAGGTGGTGGCTGTGCACGACCTGTCGGGCGTGGGTCACGTGTCACTGATGGCGGTCATTCCGGTGCTTTCGTCCATGGGCTTTCAGGTGTGTCCGCTGCCCACGGCGGTGCTGTCCGCACATACGCAGTACCCCACATACTCGTTCCTCGACCTGACCGACGAGATGAAGCGCATCATCGAGAACTGGGAGAAGATGAACGTGCACTTCGATACTTTCTACACGGGTTATCTGGGTTCGCCGCAACAGGCACAGATTGTGGAGGAGTTTATCCTGAAGTTCCGTGGGGAGAACGACATGGTGGTGGTGGACCCGGTGCTGGGTGACAACGGTCACCTTTACAAGGGTATCACCGAGGAGATGGTGACAGAGATGAAGAAACTGATTCACCTGGCGGATGTCATCACGCCCAACCTGACGGAGCTGTATTACCTGCTGGACATGCCGTATCAGGAGCACATCACGGACGCGGAACTGAAACAGGCACTAAAGACGCTTTCTGACCGGGGCCCGGCCATCGTCATTGCCACGAGCGTACCGGTGAGCGGCGACCCGCGTTCTACGTCGGTCTATGCCTACAACCGCTTTGGCGACCGTTACTGGAAGGTAACCTGCCCCTATCTGCCGGCACACTATCCGGGCACGGGCGACACGTTTACGAGTGTCATCACGGGAGCACTGATGCAGGGCGACAGTCTGCCCATTGCGCTCGACCGCGCCACGCAGTTTATCTTGCAGGGCATACGGGCCACATTCGGCTATGAGTACAACAACCTGGAGGGTATCATGCTGGAGAAGGTGCTCCACAACCTCGACATGCCGATTCAAATCAGCAGTTACGAGCTGGTGGAATAAGCGGCCACGCGAATCAGTACATACGTATCTGCCCGACGGGGAGTTCCACTTCGCCGAAGGGTATCAGGGCATTGAACAGACGGATATGCCGGTAGTTTCCGAGGGAGGCGACCGGGATGTCCGTTTCTTTTATCTGTCCGGTGTCGAGCAGGTATCGGCGCTGGGTTCCGGCCAGCAGAGGCTGTGCGGGGGTATGCCATTCGCATCCGTTCCAAAGGGCGATGTTGGCGATAGAGGTATCGGTGAGGAGTCCGTGGCGCACGATGAGTACGTCGTCAGCCGTATCGCGCAGAGCGAAGGCTTCGTCGAGCACACGACGGTCGGCCTGCTTGTAGCGATAGTCGATGTCGTCCTTCGCCACCAGTTGCAGACTATGTACGGGGCAGACGTGGTAAGGAAAGTATTCCACACGAATCACGTCGCGGGCATAGGTCAGGCGGCAACGGGTGCGTGCGGTATAGGCTTCCGGACGGAGGTAGTCACACACGTGGAGGTCGGGCACAGGACCGAAAAAAGCACGGCGCGTATCGTTCATGCGGCGGTCGTGCAGCGAGGCATGCCACACCTTACCGTCTTCAATGCGGAGCGTTTCAATAAAGAGGCACATAGACTTTCTGTTTCATTTCTTCATATTCGTTTCGGGCATCGCTGCGGAAGGTGATTCCTCCCCCGCTCTTGAACACCTTCGTGCCGTCGGGCTGCTGTTCCAGGAAACGGATGAGCACGGCACTGTCCAGGTTGCAGCCGTCAAAGTAGCCGGTCACACCGGTATAAAAGCCACGGTCGTACGTCTCGGCTTCGCGGATAATCTGCACAGTGCGGGGCTTGGGAGCTCCGGTGATGGAACCTGCCGGCAGGAGACTGAAAAACAGGTCGCCCAGTTGTGAAGGATAGTCTTCGGGCAGACGGCCACGGATTTCAGAACTCATCTGGAGCAACGGGCCACGGTGGGTATGCAGCTCGTCCAGGTAGCGGTAGCAGGTCACGGTGACTTCGGTGGCGAAACGGCTCAGGTCGTTGCGGATAAGGTCGGTGATGGTAGCATGCTCGGCTGCTTCTTTCGGGTCGGCCAGCAGGCGTTCACGGGCATCAGGCAACGTAGCATCCATCGTACCTTTCATGGGATGGGAATAGATAAAGCCATCGGTTATCCGGACAAAGATTTCGGGCGAGAACACCACAAAGCTATCGTTTACCCACAGTCTGTAGGGAGCACGGGCATGGTCGAACACCTGCCGCAGGGTGAGGTCGGTATCGACGAGGGTAGCACAGGTGTAGTTCACCAAGAAGGAATTGCCGCCATGCAAGTGACGGTGTACAATGTCGAATCCGCGACGGTACTCCTCAAAACTCATCGGACAAGGCTCCCAACGAAAAGAGCGGGGATGCGGAGTGGCGGGCATTCCTTGCGGCACGTTCGTGGCTCCCGGAAAGGCAAACAGCAGTTCCGAAGAAGGCAGACGGTGGGGTTCTTCCACCAGGCATTTCTCGGCGATATAATCTATCAGGAAAAAGAACGGGCGACCTTCGCTGCCAAAGCAGTTCATGCGGGTGATGGCTTCCTCACGGCCACAAAAAGAGAGGGTATCAATCATTTCGTTTGGTTTTGAGGGAACAGAGATAAAGGGTTACTCCCACAGCTACGGCAAGCATCATCGCTTTCAGCCAGAGGGCATCGAACATCAGGAAGATGCAATGCAGGGAGGTGAGCCACAACAGACTCAGGGCGAGAATCTTGGCACGCAGAGGGATGGCGCGCGACTCACGGAAATCGCGGATATAAGGTCCCAGCAGCTTGTGGTTCAGCAACCACTGGTAAGCTCTCGGCGAACTGCGGAAAAAGAGGGCAGCCGAAAGCAACAGAAAGGGTGTGGTGGGCAGCACGGGCAGGAAAATACCGGCCACACCCAGTGCCAGCGACAGGAATCCGATGGGGAGGTAAATGTATTTCATGGCGCAAAAATACAAGGTAAACGGCACACCGCAGGCAGGAGTTTAGTTAATAACCTCAAAATCGGAGGGACTGCAAAGAAGAAAGCTTGCAGAAAAAGAAAGTTTTCATCATATTTGTAATTGTTACAATCTTGTTAAACCATTCAACTATCAAAGAATCATGAAAAAACTAATCTGGACTTTATGTGTGATGGTGTGGAGCCTGGCGGGCTTTGCACAGGAAAAGAGTTACCAACTTTCCAGCCACATCCTGGACATTCTGCAGGGGCAGCCTGCGGCGGGAGTGAAAATCAGTCTGTCGCATCTTCAGCCCGACGGAAAGACCTGGGCGCTGCTGGAGGAAAGACTGACCGACGAGAACGGCCGCGTGAAGGATTTCCTGGAGGAAGGCACAACCGACCACAAGGGCATCTACCGCCTGACGTATCACGTGGCACCCTACTTCGAACGGTTGCAGCAGGATTCGTTCTACCCGTTCATCGAAGTGGTGTTCGAAATCAAGGACGGCAAGCACTACCACGTGCCAATCACGCTTTCGCCTTACGGATATTCTACGTATAGAGGAAACTGAAAAAAGAATGGGAGCCTTTTCAAGCTCCCATTTTTCGTGCCTTGCGGGTGCAATATCGCTTGCACTGGGCACAGATGTCATAACCCAGCATGGCTCCCAATATGAAATCTTCTTCCGGAGTGAGCAGGTTCAGGGGACGTGTCACCATCATGCGGATGGCTTCAATACATTCCGCCTTGCCGAAGAAAAGATTGATGCGCTCGTCGTCCACCGGCTGAATCACAAACTTGATGCGCTGGCTTCGCAGACGTTTCACGGCAAAGTCTTCATATCGCTTGTTCGTGGTGTACAACACCATCTGACGCACGCCTTTCTTCAGCTCATAGATGTGGTTGAGAAAGACTTTCAGTTCTACGGGATTGATATCGGGAGTCATCATGGGCTACGGATTTAGAAGATAGAGAAATGAGGTCGGAAGGAATCAAGCCAAATCGGCTTTGAGCATCTCTGTCCAGGCCGACACGCGGGCATCGGTCCGGTCGCTTTCGTTCACGTCGTCGAGGGCCAGTCCCACAAATTTTCCGTCGGCAACGGCCACGGAAGAAGCGTAGGTGTAATCGCTGTCGGACACGGCTCCCACGAAGGTACATCCGCTGTCTTTCAGGTCTTCAAAGAGGATACCCATACCGTCGCAGAAAGTATCGGAATAGGATTCGGAATCGCCGCAGCCGAAGAGGGCGATGGTCTTGCCGGAGAGGTTGGCGTTTTTCAGCACCTTAATACCGTCGTACCAGTCGTCCTGCAACTCTCCGTCACCCCAAGTAGAGGTGCCCAGAATCAGGGCTTCGTAACTCTCTGCCAGGGCAGCATCCAGCTTGCTCACATCGTGTACATCTGCCGGGGATACTCCCAGCTTTTCCGCTATCAGGCGGGCCACAGACTCGGTGGTGCCTGTGGTAGAACCATAAAAAATACCAGTTTTCTTCATTTTCTACATGTTTGATTTGACATCGCAAAGAAACGGCATCCAGCGCGGATTTGAAATACCTAAAAATTGGGATTTTAAAGGCGGCATCTGTGGGTTATTTACTAACTTTGGGCAGAAAAACAAAAGACCGGCCCTCTGCCGGAGATAAAGTATGAGAAGAAAGGAAGAAAAAAATACCATTATCGAGATATGTCCGGTGCGGAACGTGATTGCCCGCTTCGGCAACAAATGGGCTTTGCTGGTTATTCTGATTTTAAGTGAAAACAAGGTGCTGCGTTTCAGCGAACTCAAGAAAATGATTCCCGACGTATCGTCGCGAATGCTGTCGAGCACGCTCCGTACGCTGGAGGCTGACGGGCTGGTAAGCCGGAAGGTGTATCCAGAGGTACCGCCCAAAGTAGAATACAGTCTGACGGAAACCGGACTTTCGCTGGTTCCCTTCATCGTCCAGCTGACTGAATGGGCGCAAAAGCACATGAAATCCATAGTAAAACACCGGGAGGAGTTTGAAGCTGCCGAAGAAGAGTAGCAGCTTCTTTCCTCGCGGAAGAATTACTTGCTTCCCGGTACTGGCAACATACCGAGCTGCATCAGCATACTGAAGAGGTCGGGTACACTGAGTTCGCGGACAATCTTGCTGTCCTTCAGTTCGTAGATGTTCATGGCCGTCACACGGACAGGTTTGCCGGTGGCGGGCATACCCATGAAAGGCTGGGTCTGAGTACCGCTCATCGTGAAACGAATCATCACCTTGTCGCCTTCTGCAATGACTTCTTCGGCATTCCACTGCACATCGGGCATGGCACCGCGCATCATGCGTAGCACATCCATGTAGCCTTCAAAGCCGTGCTGCGGCTCTGGCGAAGTGGGGGCATAGAAAATCACTTCGGGGGCGATAATGGTTTCACCTATCGAGCGGTCGCCCGTGTTGATGAAACGGATAAACTGTTGCATGACTTGTTTGTTTTTTTCCAGGACGGATGCCTGTTCGGAAGTTACTTCATTTTTCATCATCTTACTTGTTTCTTTAAAGAGTCAGACCGCGGAGGTTTCCGGTTCAGGAAAGGCCTGCCGGAAGCGGTCTTCTCAGCATTTACGGTACAAACTTAGCACTTTCTTTTCTGACACACAAGAGGTTACATTTCTTCTGCTTAGTAACCTTTTTCTCACTTTTGCTGGATTTCAGCCGGTTTTATAGGGAAATTTTGCTGTTATTTTCTGCGGAAGAAAACAAGCGACCTTTCGACATTTCTTTCTACCTGCACTATGAGGATAGAAAAGACGTCTCAGCACAGCCAAATTAGAAAAATGCTGTGTTTTCCATTTGCTTTTGATTTTTTGTATATTTGTCGCATAAAAATAAGAAACAACTATGAAACAGACTCTTTATGCATGGGCCAGCATCGTGGTGGGATGTACCATCCTGGCGGCCGGATTCGTATTCTTTATCAATCCCTATAATATTGTGCCCGGAGGAGTGTACGGGGCCAGCATCGTACTCCACAACCTGTTCCCGTCTATCCAGGTGGGTACGTTCGGCTATATGTTCGACATACCGCTGCTCATCCTGTCGGTGCTGTTGTTGGGAGCAAAGTTAGGGATACGTACCATTGTGGCGGCCCTGCTCACTCCGTTGCTGATGAACACCATGTCGCGGCTGGTCTACCCTACCCGCGAAGCACTGGAGAGTCTGGACCCGGCACAACTGCTGGGAGGCAGCATGAACATGACGGACCACCTGATGCTGACGTGCATCATCGGGGCAGTGGTCATCGGTGTGGGTACGGGCATCGTGATACGCAGTCAGGCTACCACGGGCGGAAGTGACATCGTGGGGATGCTGCTACAGAAATATGCGCACATCCGTTTCTCACGGGCCATTCTGCTGGTGGACGGGGCGGTAGTGTGCTTCGGACTGGTGGTTATCGGTTTCGGACTGGGTACGGCGAGCGACTCTACGCAGCCTTCGTGGCACCTGTCGTTCTATTCGCTCATTTCCATCTTCATCATCTCGCGGGTCATTGCCTACATGATTAACGGGGCGAAGAACGACAAATTGATTTTTGTCATCAGCGACCATGAGTTGCAGGCTCTTCACCAGTACATTCTGAAGGACCTGGACCGCACGGCTACCTGTATCAAGAGTTCGGGACTCTACACGGGCAAGGACAAGGAGATGATTTTCCTTGTAGTGAGCTACCAGGAGGTGCAGGGCGTGAAACTGAAAATCAAAGAGGCCGATCCAAGGGCATTTGTGGTGGTGACGGATGCATACGACACCTTTGGCGAAGGATGGAAACAGCTTCCTTCTCCACACGAGATTTATCCGGAGTAACCATGCAATGCTTGATGTAAAAAAATCATAAATCTTCACTTTGTAATCTGTTCTTAATGAACATTAGTAACCTGGAAGTAACTTACTTACATTCAACTCCCTTCTTGTATGAGACAAAAGAATCGTCCACCTTTGCTGTCGAAATCATTAAAACAGTTACATTATGAAACAGACTCAGCAAATTGCAGAAGGCACTCATTTTTCAGCCTTATCTACAGGCTCTTTCAGCCAGTTGAATGACTATGTATTGCCGGTAGCTCCGGGAATGGAAATTCAGGGGAAAGTGTTCATGGGACAGACGTTGCAGACCACAGGCGCAGAAATCTCATTCCAGTCGTTCGCTCCGGGAAAGGAAACCGGTTTCCTTCATACGCACCAGACACACGAAGAATTATATATTTTCGTGAGTGGAAAGGGTGAATTTCAGGTGGACGGACAGGTTTTCCCTGTAGGGGAAGGAAGCGTAGTGCGCGTGGCTCCAGAAGGCAAACGTTCAGTGCGCAACAATGGTACGGAACCGCTGATTATGATTTGCGTACAATACAAAGCTCAGACATTCACAGCTCAGGATGCGGCCGACGGACAACTCCTGCAGGAGCCCGTGAAATGGTAACACACTGTAAGAAAGTAAACAACGGGGCAGACTCGGACGAGTCTCCCCTTTTTTCATATACAGAAAGCCCTTCCTGAAATCGGCCCAACCAAAATCCGACTTTTAAGACAGAAAATCCGACATTCTGAAAAACGTACTACCGGGATTTATGTCATACCTTTGCATAAACAAAAAAACTTGCTTATGCACATTCTTTTTACGCATTTCCGTCGTTTCCGCTCCGGCTTTATACAGGTGTGTTTCTGCTTGGGTATTTTGCTGCTGGGCGGATGCGACATGATTGAATATCACCCGTACGACCTCGACATTGACGGAGAAACGGACGTGAATCGCCGGAACATTGAACGGATTGAAACGGCTACTTACAGAAAAGAGGAAATCCGGTTTGCCGTAATCAGTGACACACAGCGCTGGTACGATGAAACGGAGGATGCCGTGGAGGCCTTGAACCGGCGCGATGACCTGGATTTCGTGCTTCACACGGGCGATATGTCCGACTTCGGCCTGAAACTGGAATTTGAGAAACAACGCGACATTCTCAGCGGACTGAAGGTGCCTTTCGTCTGTCTGCTGGGCAACCATGACTGTCTGGCTACGGGACTCGATGTGTTCCGCACGATATTCGGCACGGAAGATTTCGCCTTTACTGCCGGTAACGTGCGTTTTCTGTGCCTGAATACCAATGCCCTGGAGTTTGACTACTCGTCGGCGGTACCCAATATCCAGTTTATCCGCGACGAAGGCGACCACGTGCCCGAAGGAGTGGAAAAAACCGTGGTGGCCATGCACGCAGGTCCTTTCTCCGAACAGTTCAACAACAACATCGCCGAATATTTCCATTATTACCTGAAGGAAATGCCCGACTTGCAGTTCTGTGTCTACGGTCACGGGCACAATGTAAGCGTAGACGAGTTCTTCGACGACGGTATCAAGTATTACGAATGCAGCTGCGCCAAAGACCGTTCTTATTTATTTTTCACCCTCAACTCAAACGGCTATACCTATGAAGTGGTCAATTTTTAAACTGCTGCTGGCAGGAGGAATGGCCGGAATGACGCTCCTGCCTCTTTGCGCACAAAACGACAGTATCGCTCCGGCCGTCAAGGAACGCCGCTGGGACAAGCGCGAGCACCTGCGTTATGATGAACGGCGGGAACGCCTGAAACCCACTCACCTGAAATGGCAATATGCCGGAGGAATGGGACTCAACTCGGTGGGCGTGGGCTGGGATTACGGACGCCGCTGCCAGTGGGAAACGGACTGTCAGGTAGGTTTCCTTCCGGCCAAGTATGCCGAGAAATTCCGTCTCACATTTACCGTGAAGCAGAACTACATTCCCTGGAGCATCTGCTTCAAGGAGCACTGGATGGCTGAACCCTTCTACTGTGGTCTGTACATCACCACCATTGCAGGCGACGAGTTCTGGAAGAAGGAACCGGGACGCTATCCCAACAAATACTATAACTTCAGTACCAAGATGCGCCCCTATATCTTCGTGGGACAGCGGTTCGGGTTCAGTCCCCGCCACGACCTGGTGCGCCACGTCTCCCTGTTCTATGAGCTGAGCACCTGCGAGCTGTATCTCATCAGCAAGGTGACCAACAAAAGCCTCTCCATGCGCGACATCCTGCGCCTGTCATTCGGTGTGAAAGTACAGCTGTTCAGAGACGAATAGACACAGCCTGCAAAAAAAGATAAAAAAGGAACGGCAGCCGTTCGCCGTTCCAAAGTTTTCGTTACCTTTGCCGGAAAGTAAACAAAGGGGTGCCCCACGGATGTGTCCGGGCTGAGATTATACCCTACGAACCTGATGCGGTTAATACCGACGAAGGGATTGTTGATTCTGACATCTATTTCCTTTCCCCGTCCGCGGGATGCTCTCTTTGGTTTACACGCTAAAACAGTACGCTTATGAAACTATTGGTAAACAACAAAGAGACGGAACTTACACAAGGTCATACAATTGCCGCACTGGCACAGCAGCTGGGACTTCCGAAGCAGGGAGTGGCCATCGCGCTGCACAACCGCATGGTTCCGCGTGCGGAATGGGAAAACACCGTCCTGAACGAGGGCGACAGTCTGGTCATCATCAAAGCAGCTTGTGGAGGATAAGACCATGGACATGAATCATTTCAAGCTGCAGTTCATCACACATTTCACCGACACGTATTCGTATCTCGACTCGGCCCGGATGGCCCTCGAAGGGGGATGCCGCTGGGTACAGTTGCGCATGAAGCATGCCTCGGACGAGGAGACGGAAGCGGTGGCCCTGGAGGTACAGAAACTGTGCCGCACGTACGGAGCCACTTTCCTCATCGACGACCGGGTGGAACTGGTGCGCAAGCTGAAGGCCGACGGAGTGCACCTGGGCAAGAACGACATACCGATAGCCGAAGCACGGAAAATCCTCGGAAAGGATTTCCTCATCGGAGGTACGGCCAACACGTTCGATGACGTACGGGCACACTATGAAGCCGGAGCCGACTACATCGGTTGCGGACCGTTCCGCTTCACCACCACAAAAGAAAAGCTCAGCCCTATCCTCGGACTGGAAGGCTACCGTTCCATCGTACAGCAGATGAAGGCGGAAGGCATCCACCTGCCCATCGTAGCCATCGGCGGCATCACCCTGGAAGACATCCCTGCCATTATGCAGACCGGCGTGACGGGCATCGCCCTGAGCGGCACCATCCTGCGGGCAGCGAATCCGGTGGAAGAAACGAAGAAAATCGTGAATCAATTAAAAATGAAGAATGAAGAATGAAGAATTTGTAGATGTGTTCATTTTTAGACAGAAGAACAAAAGAAACATATTTTTCAAATCCTCTTATTTTCAAAATTTCATCACAAACTCCAACTTTACCACAAAGAATAACGGACAAAAGAACCACAAAAAGAACGAAGTTCCGAAGCGATTTTGCCCCAAAGCAAAAAAAGGAGCAAAAACTCCCCACAGCGATTTCGCCAAAGGCGAAGAGCGACAGCCCCCCAAAAATCCCGTCCTCAGTTTCGGACCGAAAAGCGGAGAAGCAGAGCACGGCGAAAAGAAGCGCAGGCTGTTTGAGCAAAGCGAGTTCCTGCGCTTCCGACGAGCGAAGCTTCGCAGCCGGTCCGAAACTGCAGACGGCGGTTTTTCTTTTTGTTACCTTTTTCTTTTTGCCGCCAAAAAGAAAAAGTAAGAGCAAGCAATAAACAAAATAGATAAAACAATGGAAAAACTAATCATTGCGGGAAAAGAATTCGAATCCCGCCTATTCTTAGGAACAGGAAAATTCAACTCCAACCAACTCATGGAAGAAGCCATTCTGGCTTCCGGCACAGAAATGGTGACCGTAGCCATGAAACGTATCGAACTTGACAACAAGGAAGACGACATGCTGAAACATATCATCCACCCCCATATCCAGTTGCTCCCGAATACCTCGGGCGTGCGCACCGCAGAAGAAGCCGTGTTCGCCGCACAGATGGCCCGCGAAGCCTTCGGCACCAACTGGCTGAAACTGGAAATCCATCCCGACCCGCGCTACCTGTTGCCGGATTCTACCGAGACCCTGAAGGCTACGGAAGAACTGGTGAAACTGGGATTCGTGGTATTGCCTTACTGCCAGGCCGACCCGACCCTGTGCAAGCGTCTGGAAGAAGCCGGAGCGGCTACCGTAATGCCGCTGGCTGCCCCCATCGGTACGAACAAGGGATTGCAGACACGCGACTTCCTGCGCATCATCATCGAGCAGAGCAACGTGCCGGTGGTAGTGGATGCCGGTATCGGTGCACCGAGCCATGCGGCTGAAGCCATGGAAATGGGTGCCGCTGCCTGCTTGGTAAATACCGCCATCGCTGTAGCTGGAAATCCGGTGGAAATGGCCGTAGCCTTCAAGGAAGCTGTCATTGCCGGACGCCGCGCCTACGAAGCCGGACTGGGTATTCAGGCCGATAACCTCGTGGCATCTGCCTCCTCTCCCCTCACTTCTTTCTTGAATGAATAAATCCTGATTTTCTCAACCGGTAGGGACTGTTCCCTACCCGCAAACAAACCCCGATTTATATGGAAAAAGAAAAAGACCAAAAAGCATACGCCCATGCAGAGAAAGCCTACATGCAGGGCACCCTTTTCCCCTTTGTAAAGGTAGGCATGCAGAAAGTGAACCTCACCCCGACGGTGACCGTAGTAGACGGCAAGAAGGTAATGACACCTAATGCACCGGTGTACGTGTACGACACGAGCGGTCCGTTCAGCCACCCGAACATTGAAATCGACCTGAAGAAAGGACTGCCGCGCATGCGTGAGAGCTGGATTACCTCACGCGGCGATGTGGAACAGTTGCCGTCCATCACTTCGGAATATGGCAAGATGCGCCGTGACGACCACTCGCTCGATCACCTGCGCTTTGAACACATCGCCCTGCCTTACCGTGCCAAGGAAGGCCACTGCTGTACGCAGATGTGCTACGCCAAACAGGGCATCGTGACACCGGAAATGGAGTACGTAGCCATCCGTGAGAACATGAACTGCAAGGAACTGGGCATCGACACCTACATCACACCGGAATTCGTGCGCGACGAGATTGCTGCCGGACGTGCCGTACTGCCTGCCAACATCAACCACCCGGAATCGGAACCGATGGTTATCGGCCGCAACTTCCTGGTGAAAATCAATACCAACATCGGCAACTCGGCCACTACTTCAAGCATCGACGAGGAAGTGGACAAGGCGGTGTGGAGCTGCAAATGGGGCGGCGACACGCTGATGGACCTGTCGACGGGTGCCAACATCCACGAAACTCGTGAATGGATTGTGCGCAACTGTCCGGTGCCGGTGGGTACCGTGCCCATCTATCAGGCACTGGAGAAGGTAAACGGCAAGGTGGAAGACCTGACCTGGGAAATCTACCGCGACACCCTTATCGAGCAGTGCGAGCAGGGAGTGGACTACTTCACCATCCATGCCGGTATCCGTCGTCACAACGTACACCTGGCCGACAAGCGTCTGTGCGGTATCGTGAGCCGTGGCGGAAGTATCATGAGCAAGTGGTGCCTTATCCACGACCAGGAATCCTTCCTCTACGAACACTTTGACGACATCTGCGACATCCTGGCTCAATATGACGTAGCCGTATCATTGGGCGACGGATTGCGTCCGGGCTGTATCGCCGATGCCAACGACGAGGCTCAGTTTGCCGAACTCGACACGATGGGTGAACTCGTGCTCCGTGCCTGGGAAAAGAACGTGCAGGCCTTTATCGAAGGTCCGGGACACGTACCCTTGCACAAGATTCGCGAGAACATGGAGCGTCAGATCAGCCACTGCCACAATGCACCGTTCTACACCCTCGGCCCGCTGGTGACCGACATCGCTCCGGGTTACGACCACATCACTTCGGCCATCGGTGCCGCACAAATCGGCTGGCTGGGTACGGCCATGCTGTGCTACGTCACTCCGAAGGAACACCTGGGTCTGCCCAACCGTGAAGATGTACGTACAGGCGTTATCACCTACAAGATTGCCGCCCATGCAGCCGACCTAGCCAAAGGTCATCCGGGCGCACAGATTCGCGACAATGCCCTGAGCAAGGCCCGCTACGAGTTCCGCTGGCGCGACCAGTTCCACCTGAGTCTCGACCCCGACCGTGCGCTGGAATACTTCAACGAGGGACGTCACACCGACGGCGAGTACTGCACCATGTGTGGTCCGAACTTCTGTGCGATGAAACTCAGCCGCGACCTGAAAACAATTAATAATGAATAATGCATCAGGCCAGCATCTTTAACTTTTAATTTTTAACTATTAACTATCGAAATGTTTAGTGACGAATTAGAAAAAATAAGCTGGGAGGAGACGACCAAGGCCATCTACTCCAAAACCGAGGCCGACGTGATTCGGGCACTCGGAAAATCACGGTGCGACGTAGACGATTTCATGGCACTCATCTCGCCGGCTGCCGAAAAGTTCCTTGAACCCATGGCACGCCTCAGCAAGAAATATACCGAAGAACGTTTCGGACGCACCATGTCGATGTTCATCCCGCTCTACATCACCAACTCGTGCACCAACTCGTGCGTGTACTGCGGCTTCCACATCAGCAACCCCATGGCGCGCACCATCCTGACACCCGAAGAGATTGAAAACGAATACAAGGCCATCAAGAAGCTCGGCCCGTTCGAAAACCTGCTAATTGTGACGGGTGAGAATCCGGCCAAGGCGGGTGTACCCTACATTGCCAAGGCACTCGACCTGGCCAAGCCGTACTTCTCGAACCTGAAAATCGAGGTGATGCCGCTCAAGACGGAAGAGTATGCCGAACTGGTACACCACGGACTGAACGGTGTCATCTGTTTCCAGGAGACGTACAACAAGGCCCGCTACAACGTGTACCACCCGCGCGGCATGAAGTCGAAGTTCGAATGGCGTGTCAACGGGTTCGACCGCATGGGCCAGGCCGGCGTACACTCCATCGGCATGGGTGTGCTTATCGGACTGGAGGACTGGCGTACAGACGTGACCATGATGGCTTACCACCTGCGCTACTTGCAGAAGCATTACTGGAAGACGAAGTACAGCGTGAACTTCCCGCGCATGCGTCCGGCCGAGAACGAAGGTTTCCAGCCTAACGTCATCATGAGTGACAAGGAGCTGGCACAGGTCACTTTCGCCATGCGCATCTTCGACCACGACGTGGACATCTCCTACTCTACCCGCGAACCGGCCAATATCCGCGACCACATGGCTTCACTGGGTGTGACTACCATGAGTGCCGAGAGCAAGACCGAACCAGGCGGATATTACACCTACCCGCAGGCACTGGAGCAGTTCCATGTGAGCGACGAACGTACAGCCGTAGAAATCGAGAAGGCCCTCAAGGCATTGGGACGCGAACCGGTATGGAAGGACTGGGATGCTTCGTTCGACCACGTGGCACAGTCGCACGCCACCGCCGCTACGGCCCGCTGAAAAGCCCTCCGGAACACTCTCTGAAAAACGCCCTTACGTTTTCCCTGAAACGCAAGTACGTTTTACTTCAAACACAAGTGCGTTTTGATGGAAACACAAGGACGTTTTTCCAAAACGCAAGTGCGTTTTTCAAGACAAGTATAACCCTCTTCAGAAGGCATCCTGAGGCCATTATCCCGACTTCCGGATGCCTTTCTGTCTTTACTCACTTTATTCCCCTTTTAACCTTATGAAACTGACCGAAAAAGAAGCGTCACGCTACAACCGACAGATTCTGCTCGACGAAATCAGCGAGACAGGACAACTCCTGCTGAAACAGGCCCGCGTACTCATCGTGGGAGTGGGCGGACTGGGGTCGCCCATTGCCCTCTACCTGGCCGGTGCCGGAGTGGGTACCATCGGGCTGATTGACGACGATACCGTGAGCGAGACCAACCTCCAGCGGCAGGTGCTCTACAGCGAACCTGAAATCGGACTCTCCAAGGCCGAACAGGCCAAACTGCGTCTGCAGGCCCTCAACTCCGACATCCGCGTGGAAGCCTGGAACGAACGGCTCACCCCGCAGAATGCCGAATGCCTCATTGCCAACTACGACATTGTGGTGGACGGCTGCGACAATTTCCGCACGCGCTACCTCATTAACGACACCTGCGTGCGGCTGGACAAGGTGTACGTATACGGTGCCATCCGCGAGTTCGACGGGCAAGTCTCCGTGTTCAACTACCAGGGCGGTCCCGACTACCGCACCCTCTTCCCCGACGAAGAAGAAATGCTCGCCATGCCCCACCCCTCCAAGGCCGTGCTGGGTGTCACTCCGGGCGTAGTAGGCTGCGTGGAAGCCAGCGAGACGATGAAAGTCATCCTGGGAAGTCCGTACGTGCTGAGCGGAAAGCTCTGGCACATCGACCTGCGAAGTTTGGAAAGCTACGTCATTTCGCTGGTATAGTTTCCCGTCCGACCCGCTGAAAATCACGGTTTTCGGTGATGCACAGCTCCTCAGATAGCCTTACTTTTGTACAAACGTAAATTATCCTATTATTTTTATCTTTAGTATGAACAAAAGTAAAGCAACGACAGCCCTGAAATCGCTGCTGGTTTCAGGCTGTGCCCTTTTTGTGTGGGGCATGACACCCGTATTTTTGGCCTCCACTCTCACCTCGTGCGAGAAGCTGGAAGAACTCTTTGGAGGTGATGATGAAGGTGATGAAGGTGATGACGACGGAGACGGAAGCAGCTCGGGCAATCTGAACGGAGTGGGTACTACCGACGGAGCGGCTCCCTATTTCAACCTGGAAACTACCCGCATCGAAGTGCCTGCCGTAAGAGACGGGGAAGGCATACAGGTGAAATGCCAGACCAACATCATAAGCATGCGCTATGTGCTGGAGAAATTCAAGAAATTCAGTGAAGGGGAACTAACCGAGCAGGAGGACTATTCGTTCATCCTGGAAAATCCGGAGTATTCGTTCTACGGCGAAGAATACCTGCAGTATTACACCAACTACTCCAGCGAGAAACAGACTGACAACCTGCTGATTTATGCCACCGACAGAGACAGTCTGCTGGCCACCATCCCCATCGAACAGGCAGCTGCTCCCCATATCAGCGTGGCCAAGGCAGATGCAGGCATCAATGAAATCACGCTGACACTGGAAGGACAGAACGGCGCCAATCTCTACTCCACTTACATCTCAACAGACAGCATCCCCTTGTTCGAAGTCATTCAGGATTTGAAAAACGGAGGCTCAGGACTTCCTTTTGAATACCTCTTCGACCTTCAAAGCCAGCCTACCTGTACTTTCTCCGGGCTGACGGAAGCAACCAAATACTACATCTACCTGCAAGGCGGTACGGAACCGGGGCCCTTGTGCGGAGTTTCACTGTACACCGTCACTACTGCCATGCGCGGCAAGGAAGATGCCTTGATACTGGAATATGTGTTGAACAACCTGAACAACCGCACGGTGTATCTTCCGTTTGAAGGACGGGTGAAAGGTGTCATCGACTGGGGCGACGGGGTGACTGAGGTGCTCGACAAGTCATACGTATATTCGGCCGACTTGTCACACGTTTATGCCCAAGGTGCCGAATCGACGGTAGAAGTAGCCTTCAAAGGTACGGTAGAATCTCTGACAACCAACAGCACGACCAAAGGAGAAATCCTCAAGAGTTCACTCATCGGCATCACACAATGGGGTACGCCCGAACTGAAAACACTGAGACTGGAGGATGTTACTGCACTGACCCAGCTGGCTGCCGATACCAAGGGAGCACTGTCTGCCATCACGGACTTCACCTCCTGCTTTGAAGACTGTACGGGACTGACCAACCTCCCCGAAGACCTGTTTGCCATGGCAACCGGTGCCCAAACGTTCGACAGAGCCTTCCAAGGCTGTACGGGACTGACTTCACTTCCGCTCAATCTCTTCGCCCAGAATTCCAGTGCCCGCAACTTTAACGCTACCTTCTCCGGCTGCACAGGATTGCTCTATCTGCCCGAAGACCTCTTTGCAAGCAACAAAGACATCTATGTCATGAACGATGTGTTCAGCGGATGTGAAAACCTGAAAGAGATTCCGGCCGGACTGTTCCGTAACAATACCCGTTTAGGATACATACAATGTGCTTTCTCAGGATGCAGCTCGCTCACCAGTCTGCCCGAAGGACTGTTTGCCAACTGTCCGGGCATACAGAGTGTGTCAGAAATCAACTCCGTCATGGAAGCCTACGGCCTTTTCTCGAATTGCACCTCATTGACAGAAATCCCGGAAGACTTGTTCGCCAATATGACCAAGATTACCAGGTTAGATGGTATATTCAAGGGATGTACCTCCCTCCGCGAGATTCCGGAAAAGCTGTTTGCAAACAACACACAGGTGATTTCCATGTGGGAAGCCTTTGCCGGATGCAAGAGTCTGCAACGCATTCCTACCGGACTGTTCGACTCCATGCGCACCCTGCAAGCTGTCCGTCTCTTGTTCAAAAGCTGCAGTTCGCTCACCGGCGAATCGCCCTATACCCTGATAAACGGAAAAAAAGTGCACTTGTATGAACGCAAGGATTACCCGAATGAATTCCTTGAAATCACCAGTCACACCAGCGCGTTCAACAACTGTACGAACCTGACCGACTATGAATCTATTCCGAGCAACTGGAAATAAACGAGTCCCGATTTTTGCATAATTATCCTTCCCCTGCCAGAGCAAGATAAAAAACAAAGGCCCGGCAGGGATTTTTCATGCCTCAATTTCCGATTCTCTGTTTTTTATGCTAACTAAAGTACACCTTTTCGATATAGCATTAGGCAGATAGATTAATTTTATACCTTAAAGGGTATAATGAAAGAAAAATTCATTATATTTACACCCAAAAGGGTATAATCATGGAACAAACTACACTCTCTAAGTATGTAAAAGACATGCGTAAGCTATACAATCTGACGCAAGTAGAACTATCCGAAAAATCAGGAGTAGGCTTACGTTTTGTCCGTGAACTGGAACAAGGCAAGCAAACTCTCCGGCTGGATAAAGTAAATCAGATATTGAATCTTTTCGGAAACGAAGTCGGTGCAGTCCCCATTTCAAAAGAAGATGAACCATGAAACTTATCCACCTACTTCCCATATTGCTTGTCATCGGACTCTCCTGCCTGACGAGTTGCCAGAAAGAAGAAATTCCGTCTGCCAACAGCGAACGGACACTCTTCATGTACCTGCCGTGGTCCACCAACCTGACGAGTTATTTCTACCAGAATATCGAGGATATGGAAGACGCCATCTCCCGCAGAGGACTAGACAAGGAGCGGGTGCTCGTCTTTCTGTCCACCAGTTCCACGGAAGCAGAATTGTTTGAAATCACGGTCAACAACGGTACCTGCACCCGGCAGATACTGAAAGAATATACCCGCCCCGCATTTACGACCGAAGAAGGACTCACGGGCATTCTGAACGACATGGAATCATTTGCTCCCGCCAAAACCTACTCCCTGATTGTGGGCTGCCACGGCATGGGATGGCTGCCCGTCGCCCAAAGCAAGGCACGTGCCACTACGAAACCCCGCTATCACTGGGAGTACTCACACACTCCACTGACCCGCTTTTTCGGGGGACTGACAGCGGAATACCAGACGGAGGTAACCACCCTCGCCGAGAGTCTCTCCAACTGCGGATTGAAAATGGAATACATCCTGTTTGACGACTGCTACATGTCTTCGCTGGAGGTGGCCTACGACCTGCGCCACGTGACCCGTCACCTGATAGCCTGCCCCACGGAAATCATGGTCTACGGTATGCCTTACTCCCACATCGGAGAATACCTGCTGGCCGAGAATCCCGACTACAGCGCCATCTGCCAGACTTTCTATCAATTCTATTCCAGTTACACATACCCCTACGGCACCATTGCGGTGACCGACTGCTCCCGACTGGACGAACTGGCTCTCCTGATGAAAGACATTCATTCCCGCTATTCGCTGGACGACTCACAAACGGCCTCCATTCAGCGTATGGACGGCTATTCTCCCGTAATTTTCTATGATTTCGGCGATTACGTTCGTGCCCTTTGCGGCGACGATGCAGAGCAGCTGACCCAGTTTGAGACTTTGCTGGAACAAGTCGTTCCCTACAAGGCACACACCGAGAAATATTTCACAGCAGCCCGTGGTCCGCTTCCCATAGAACGATATTCCGGCATTACCACCTCCGCACCCAGCACAAACAGCCTGGCAAGTTCCTACTCGCAGACTTCATGGTATCTGGCTACGCATTGACAAACAATTAAATTATATTTTAAGGACAACGATACTATTTCATTAGAAATCACATAAATTTGTATCGTCATATATTTAACACATAAAATATGAAAAACAAAACATGGATTGCATTTGCAAACAGAAAAAGGTGTCATCATGCCGAAGCATTTAAAGAATTAGGTTACATAAGTTGGACTATGCACCGAACTCATTTTAATATTGGGGATATTATATATTTCTTCATGTCTGATGAACGATGTATACGCTTCAAAGGTAAAGTCGTCAAACAAAATTGCAACCGTGAAGATTCTTCTTATTGGATAGAACAAGCACCCAATGACAAAACATATAGAATTCAACTCATAGAAGAATATCATGGAACAGAGCTACAAGAAAAACATCTCTTTACACATGGATTCAAAGGATATCTCCGACACCCTCTTTGTAATAATGAAGAACTTCTAAGTTATATCACATCTAAATTTTAAAAACATGCATAACATTATTTGTTTGGAAAATGAATGGTTATTTAACAGTCAGAAAAAAGATAATCAATTTAACCTTGAAACTAAACACCTTCTAAACTGTTTAAGCAACTTCCACGACTGCAACTTTATTCATCGTTCTGTTTTATCTAAAGAAGATTTAATCTATTACATGAATTTCTTTACGAAAGATAAACGTAGATTCAATAAATATGATATTATTTACTTCGCATGTCATGGATGGAATCACAGTCTATCATTTGAAGGACAAGATGGAAATCTTGATTTAAGTGAACTGGCTGATATTTCCGGTGACTTCTTCACCAATAAAATTGTACATTTCAGTGCATGCCGCACATTGGCTAATGAAGCTGCCGCCCTGGACTTTAAAAAGCAAACAGGAGCAAAGTTAGTTAGTGGATACAAATTATCTGTAGATGCTATGAAATCTGCCATAGCTGATTTAGCTTATTTCAACGATCTTATGCACATAAAGAATGTAGGTATCATGCTAAATGAGGATATCAGCAAATTTTGGAAAACATACAGATCTTTACTTGATGAACTTAAATTCATCACGGTATAAATCAAAATCCTATATAAAAATGCTGATGGAAGACTGAGTTCATTTTTACCTTCCTCCATCAGTCATAAACATTTCTATCATTCTTTCGAGCCATAAAAATAAGCTGCCGTAGCACCTCCGTCTACCAGAAAATCAGAGCCGGTGATAAAGGCCCCCCGGTTGCTCATCAACAGTTCAGCCACATTCGCCACCTCGTCGGCCGTGCCGGGACGATGCGCCGGACACTGGGCAAACATCTTTTTATAGAACTCCCCACGCACCCCGTTGAACTCGTCAAGTGCCAGTGGGGTGACGATAATACCTGGAGAAATGGAATTCAGACGGGCACCTCGTTCACCCCATCTCACTGCCTCCGCCATGACGCGCTTCACGTTGCAACGTTTCGCCAGCTGGTAGGCATGGAGCGTATCGCGGATGTGCGAGGGTTGCAGTACCTCCAGATTCAGCAATTCTTCCGTTGGTGTGCAAGCCAGCTGTGCATCGATTTCAGCACCAAGGGCCGGCAAGCGGTGTCCAGATTGACTGGCTATCGTAACACCCGTTCCACCCTGCCGGATAACTTTCCCAACTTCTTCCAGCAATACCGCCGTACCGTACAAGTCGACTTTCAGAATGGTCTCGACCGAGGCTTGCGAAGGAGACACTCCTGCCGCATTGACCAGCATGGCCATCTCTCCATATTGCTGCGCCGTCTCAATCAGTCCGAGAATGGAGGTGCGCGACGACAAGTCCATCTCCACCGGAAGCACATCAAATCCGGCACGGTTCATCGTATCGGCCACGGCCTGCGCATTCTCCATCCGCTTGTCACCGACCACAATCTTCATTCCATATCCCATCCGCCGAGCTATCGCCATACCGATTTGTCCGGCACCCGTAAGCAACATTACTTCTTTTTTCATCTTGTCTCCTTTTAATATTTCAATTTCTGAAGCCAGTGTTCCACACTCTTCCGTGCCTGTTCAGGCGAGTTCTGTGCCACAGACCCTCTCACGGCCAGCCCTTCCAATAGGGTAGCCCCCTGACAAGCCTGCTGCAACTTGCGCTCTGTCCCCGAAAGCCCGCTTCCTTCGTGCGTGCAGAAAGGGATGACCGTCTTGTTCTTCCAGCCATGCCGCTCAATGAACGTATAGACAGCCATCGGCATATCTCCCCACCAGTTAGGATAGCCAATAAAGATAACGTCATAGTCTTCTACCGCCACATCTCCCTTCACGGCCGGACGAGCCTGGTTGTGAAGCTCTGTTTTTGCCACCTTTATACACTCCGTATAATCTTCCGGATAAGGCCGTACCGGTTCAATATGGAAAAGAGTGCCACCCGTTTTGGCAGCTATCATTTCAGCAAGGATGTGAGTATTTCCCTTTTCAATGTATCCTACTTCATAGTTCTCTCCCGCCCGGGAAAAGAACGCCACAAGAATTTTCTTTGTATTCATAATCTGCTTTTTTTGAGAAGTCTGCGCACACGAAGTGAACTGCCACATGGCCAGCCACATCATGACAAGTATCCTTAATGTATGTTTCATATCCATTGTTTTATTGCAAGGTCCGTTTAAAGAAATCCGTCAGTTTCTGCACTGCCGGACCAACCGCTCCCGGCTTGTCATAAAGGTCGATATGAGAATAACCTGCAACGACAAACACCTCCTTGTCTTTTCCCGGCAAAGCCTGATAAAAACGTGTTGTCTGCCATTCGGAATCAGCCTTATCTCCTACCACCAGCAAGACAGGTTGTGTCAGCAGATAACTGTTTTCGATGGCAGAAAAAGCCATCTTGGTAGCCTGACTCCTGCGCAGGTAGAAGTTATCGGCCCGAGGATGCCAGGCACGGGAAGTACGGTAATACTCATATCCCTCACGGAAAGAAGGGGCCGTTTCTTCGGTCGGTTCAGGACACATATACACCTTCATCAGTTCCGCACCCCGTGCTTCACGGGTACGTTGTGCCGATACGTCTTCCAGCAACTTTATCTGTTCTTCCACCGTACGGCCACGCAACCAGCTTTCCCGGTTGGCTGCACCGATATCGGCCGCACTCACTCCGGCTACGGCACGAATACGACGCTCGGTAGGAGCCGTAGCAATGACATATCCTCCTCCAGCACACAAGCCCAACGCTCCGATACGATGCTCATCCACAAACGGAAGAGTCACCAGGTAATCCACGGCATAGCGAATATCTTCCACACGCTCATAAGGTGCTTCCGACCAATGAGGCGTTCCCCCGCTTTCACCGGCATAAGCCGCATCGAAAGCCAGAGTCACGAAACCGTTCTCCGCCAACCGATACGCATACAGTCCGGCCGATTGTTCCTTCACACTTCCCGCAGGATGAATACAGAGAATAGCCGGATAGCGCTGCGAACCATCGAAGTTCTTTGGCAAGAACAAATTGCCCACCAGCACAATCTGGTTACTGCGTAAAAAAGAGACCTTGCGGACGGTCACCCCGCTGGTCGTATCAACGGGTGTCACCACATATGCTTCTGTCTGCGGTACGCCGGGCAAGCCGTCATGCTGTTCCTGCGCCTGCACTCCCGCAATAGCACAAAGTCCCATCCAGACAAATAAAAAAATCTTTTTCATCTTTACTCCGTTTATATCAGTTAAACCAATGGAGGAACTGCTGCATACACAAAATGCTGTTCCCGTTCGGCAATCCACCAGCGGCCATCCACTTTCACATATTTATCATAATAACGTACGGCATACATCGTCAACCGGTCGTTTCCATCTGCTTCCGTCACAAGCGTTGCAATGGCATAACAGATACCCGTGGCATGCGTATCGTCCACAAAGTCAACTACCTGCTGACCGTTTTGATGAAACGAAGCCTTGGCAGCTCCGAATGCCTTGTATTGTGCAATCATATCTTCCACATTATGGATATCCATAATCTGTTTGTCTCCCATATACACTTTCAACTTCACATCAGGACGAAACAGGTTACGATAGTAATCCTGATTGTTTTTATCCGATTCCGTCGCATAACGGTCCACTAAATCTTTCAAAGCCATACGGCTCTCCATTTCCTGTGTCATAGTTCTATACTATTTATCTGTTAATGTTATGGCAAAAGTAATCCGTACCATTTTATCCGTTGTTATACAAAACACAGAATCCCTGCATGAAAACACGGATTTCAGGAACAACGAAAACCAAAAACCGGAATCCTTTCGTACTTTTGTCGTCAGAAACAGTAGAAACGATGAAAACATCCTTATTAAACATCGAAACCGTTACGGAGTACGACGACATGCTCGGCGTAGAAACTCTGCATCCGCTGGTCAGCGTGATTGATCTTTCACAGGCCAAACCGATGCACCACATGCGGCATACGTTCAGCTTTTACGTGATTTTTCTGAAAGACGAAAAGAACTGCGACCTGATTTACGGCCGCCAGCGATACGATTACCAGAAAGGCTCGGTGGTCTGTCTGGCACCCGGACAAGTGATCGGCATAGAAGATACGGGCGAAACGTTCCAGCCGCAAGGCTATGCGCTGTGCTTTCATCCCGACCTGATTCGCGGCACCAACCTCGGACGCACTATCAAGGAATACACGTTCTTCTCGTATGAAGTAAACGAAGCCTTGCACCTCTCGGAACGGGAACGACATACCTTCATCGACTGCCTGCAGAACATTCAGGAGGAATTGCAACACAGTGTGGACAGGATGAGCAAACGGCTGATTGCCAACCATATCGAGTTGTTGCTCAACTATTGCCTGCGCTTCTACGAAAGACAGTTCATCACCCGCCAGGATGCCCACCGCGACATTCTAACCCGTTTCGAAACATTCCTGGACCAATATTTCACGGGAGACAATGCCGCACAAAAGGGATTGCCCAGTGTGAAACACTGCGCAAGCGAACTTTGCCTGTCAACCAACTATTTTGGCGACCTTATCAAAAAAGAAACAGGCAGAACCGCCCTGGAATATATACAAGACAAAATTATCAGCATCGCCAAAGAACAGCTGCTTCTCCCCTCGGAGTCCATCAGTCAGATAGCCTATCAACTCGGTTTCCAGTACCCGCAGCACTTCACTCGTGTATTCAAGAAAGCCACCGGAATGACTCCAAATGAATACCGGAGCAAAACGGAGTATAAATAATACAATATTTTTCATCCGCCATAAGAAAGAGGAAGCACAGAATTCATTACATTTGCAGAAACCAAACCCGATATTTATGAATCGCAGACTACTATCCGTCACCGTGTTTCTGGCGCTGATGCTGACTTCCCTGCTAGCCGGACGCCATAACTACCACGTGACACGAAACGAAATAACAGCCGACCTGAATCAGGCACTGGCACTGACTTTACTGGAAAAGAAGGAGTCCATTGTGACACAAGATACGATACGGGCATACAAGCAGCTCCGGCGTACTTCGCGCGGACAGGTACTGATTGCCGTGTCCGATGAACGGTTCTGCCGACACCTGAAGAACCGGCGACTGAAGGAAACCTCTTTCCTCACGTTCGACGTGGTGGACAAGGAATATCAGGGCGGTTCGACGGATGAACAGGCCATCTACAGCGATACACTGATGATAAGAAACGAACACGCAGGCGAGACACTGGCCCTGAAAGGCTATACCCGTCTGTCGGCAGCGGCCGTATTCGGCATGTCCGACCAGCGCTTGCCTGCCGGACTGATGGCAGCGGCTATCCTCTGGGCCATCGGCTCGATGCTGTACTTACGGAGAAGAGAGAAAGAGAATCTGGTGCTGCAACCCGTAGAAGGATGCGGACAACCGGCTGAAGATGGTACACAATCTGCCGAAGATTTCGGGGGATTGACGTATTCGGATGCAGACGACCGTTTCTACGGCGCCGACCACACGCCTATCCGCTTCACCCCCATGCAACAGCAACTGATGCGGCTGTTCTGGCAGTCACCTTCCCACTCCATTTCGAAAGAGGAAATCTGTGCGACACTCTGGCCCAAGAAAGACGATGCCAACGATACGCTCTACACCCTTATCCGCCGGTTGAAACCCATTGTGGAGGAGCATACGCAGCTGAAAATCGTGGCCGACAGAGGACGAAACTATTCACTGGAAATCAACGAATTGAAAAGCTGACAGCGAATTGTCAGGCAAATGTCAGCGTCGGTTTTTGACGCCTTCGTGACAGCCTCCTACTTTTGTTCCTGAAATTTACACACAGGAACAAATGAACACACTCAGATTACTTTTCCAGCAGGAGACCGAAAGTCGGCTTCTGCTGACCATCTCCCGATTTCTGGCCAGCATCTTTCTTCTTTTATTGCTGGCCCTCCCCACTCTCGCGCAGGAAGTAGAACCCACCGTGGAACTAGGCGAAGTGGAAGTCAAAGCCGACCGGATTATCCACAAGACCGACGGTCTGCTACTCTACCCCTCCGAACAGCAGAAAGCTTCTTCCCGCTCAGGCTACAGTCTGCTCCAGCAACTCACCTTACCGAATATCCGTGTGGACGAGGTGGGCCACAGCATCTCGGCCATCGACCAGCGGGGAGGCGTACAGATTCGTATCAACGGCATCATTGCAGACAAGGCAGAGATGCTGTCGCTCGACCCGAAAAGCATCCGCAAGATTGACTTCATCGACAACCCCGGCGTGCGCTATGGCGACGGCATTGCCTACGTCATTGACATCACTACCCGACGGGCGGACAACGGATATACTTTAGGAACCTCGCTCACCCAGGCACTGACTACCCGCGACGGCGATTACACGGTGTACGGCAAATGGAACACAGGAAAGAGTGAGCTGTCGCTGAACTACAGCTTCGGCTACCGGGATTTTAAAGGAATACGGACGGAGGAAACCGCATACTATCATCTGAACGACGGCTCCATTTATACCATCCAGCGCAACGACCTCGCTTCGCGCAACCGGAGTCTGAGCAACCAGATGAAACTGACCTACAACCTGGCCGACTCCAGCCGCTACGTGTTTCAGGCTTCACTGAGCGGCGACTTCAGTCACGTGCCGGGCGATTTCAGTCAGAAACAGATTGTAGACGGGGCACAGACATACACCGCCCTCGAACAGCAACAAAGCCAGAGCAGCAGTCCGGTGCTCGACCTCTACTACTTCCAGCAGTTCACCCCCCGGCAGTCGCTTACCCTCAATGCCGTGGGCACATACATCGGCACCCAATCCTCCGACAGTTACGACGAAGGTTCGCCTTACCGTTACAATGTGGACGGACGCACCTACTCCCTGCTGAGCGAAGCCATCTATGAAAACCGGTTGAAGCCCTTTACCCTTTCTGCCGGCCTCAACTACAACCAGAAATACACGAACAATGAATACACGGGCGATGTTTCTTCCGTCACCCCCATGCACCACAACCGCGTGTATCTGTTCTCCGAAATCAAGGGAACGTGGGACAAGCTCCGCTACTCGGCAGGCATCGGAGGCAGCTACCTGCACTACCGTCAGCAAGCCCATTCGTACGATTACTGGAGTTTCTGTCCGAAAGCAGCCCTGAACTACAACTTCACCCACTCCCTGCAACTGAGTTACAATTTCCAGCTGAACGAACGCACCTCACGGGTGGCCATGATCAGCGATGCCGCCATTCGCACCAACCGCATGGAATGGACCGTAGGTAGTCCAGACCTCAAGCCCAACCGGGAGACGTATCACACCCTCCGGCTGTCGTACAACAACACCCGCCTGCAAGCCTATGCGCAAGGCTTCTACAAGAAATGTCCTCACCCCAACATGGCGGTGTACGAACGCACGTCCGACGACCGGTTCATCTATACCCAGCGCAACCAGAAAGAGATTGACGCCCTGCACGCCATGGCCTATGCAAGCTACTGGCTGATGCCGGAAAAGCTCTCCGTCACGGCCTACGGGGGACTGTTCCGCTGCTTCAACTTCGGCCAGGACTACACGCACTGCTACACGTCCTACTTCTTCACAGGGGCCGTCAACGCCTACCTGGGCAACCTCTCCCTCCATGCCTACGCCGACAACGGCTCCCGCTTCCTGGAAGGGGAAACCAAAGGCTACAGCGGAGGCGACATCGCCATGAAGGCCGCCTACAGCTACAAAGACTGGCAGTTTGCCCTTATCTGGCAACAGCCCTTTCAACACAAATACAAAATGTTCGAATCGGAAGTCCTGAACCGGAACCTCCAGAAAACCACTGCCCTCTACAGTCGCGACGCCTGTAACCTCGTCAACCTGACCGTAACGTGGCGACTGACTAAAGGACGCAAGTTCCGCGCTGTCAACCGCTCCATCCAGCTGAAGGACAGTGACACGGGGATTATCCGATGAAAAAAGAAATTCTCAGGTAAGTATTCCGCTTGCCTGAGAATTTTTCAATGAGCTGCACGCTGCAACCACCGGTTACAACCGTTTCCCAACAGTACCCCCAAGAATACGCTCACAAAGATGCGCCAATCATCGGCAAGGCCCATCCATTGTGTGACGAACAGACAGAGACTGCACACTACGGCTGTGACCACCAAGCTCCATAACAACGGTTTCATTTTCATAGGCATTTGTTTTGATTACAAGCGTAAAGATACAAAAACTTACCTAAAAACGACTTTTTGAGAAAGAAATAATTATTTCTGACAGACTTATTTGTCTAAACCACCCCGATAAAATCAAGAAACTTTGGCGGCACGCTCGAAAGTAACCGGAATGGCATACCTCACTTTCTCCGGTTTTCCGCTTTGCCGTCCCGGTTTCCATTTCGGCATCAGCTTTACTACCCGAAGAGCCTCTTCGTCCAATGCCGGATTCACTCCCCGCAGCACCACCGGATGAATAATGTTTCCTTCCTCATCTATCACAAACTGCACGATGACTCGAGGAATTACAACCGTTTCAGGCACAAGCGATTTGTCATAGTTCAGATTCTTCCGAATAAAATCCATCAAGGCCGACATGCCCCCGGGAAACTCCGGCATCTCCTCTACCTCGTCATACGCAATATCCAGATCCTTTTCCTCTGCCACTTCCTGCAAAGGCTTTGAAGAAGGCTCCTTGTCCGAAGCATCCCGTTCTTCCACCTTGTGGCCAATCCGGAATTCCGCCGCAAAATACCAGTCGTGATAATTATCCCCAATATCCATTTTCTTCACCACACGATAGATGCCCGGCGTAAGCATACGGAGTGACGTATACAAACTGGCAGAAAAGGGATAAATCTTATTGGATGGAAGAATACGTTCTTCAAGTGTCCAAACTGTTGCTCTCGGTAAAGACAGCCATTTTTCTCCCTCCTTCCGAAGCACTCGGTACGGCGACCCCATTGAGATGCTCCGCCCGCTCCGGTTTACGATTCTCACCGCCACAGATTCCGTATTCAGCGGATACACCGCCTTCTCCGTGTACATCTTGATGCCGAAAGTATCCGTACACATCGGTTGAGTAAAATAAGTAGCTACATCCTCTTTTCCGTCGTTCACTACGATTGCCGCATAATTCAGCACCTTCTGCCGGAACTCTTTCTGCAATGCCTCCGAGTTCACCATCCACGACATATACAACGTGTCATTGTCCCGAAAAAACGAAGTATTCAAGTTTTCTATGACACGGTCCTTGGGATGTTCCTTCCCATACTGGCTAATTTTGTCAAGCAGTTTCCGATGCTGAGCCTTGGATACGAGTTCAAACTCCGCGTATGCCGTACATGTATTACGGTTGAATGATTTGTAAATGCGATACCTGCCGGGACGGTTCTTGTCCGTATAAAATTGAATAGTCTGCCGGTCTGTAGGATAATCGGGCGTAAACACCCACAATACATCGTTGATTATCGGATTGGTAGGCTGAGGTTCCCATTGCTTTAGTGCTTCATTGTAATATACCAGACTGTACCCTTCTCCACTGTCATATTCCCGGTTCGCACGACTGGTAATGAAGACCTTGACTTTGGAAGTCGCTACAGGATAATAATCATATTCTGTATGCATATAAAGCGAATCCGCAGAAAGAGGACGGCCGACAGGAATATCCCGTACCACCGGTTCCAGCACCATCGCCACCGGTTGAGGCGGAATGTCTGTAGAAGTTTCCGTATCCGGCTCCTCTGCTGCAAGCGTATCATCCGTTACTTCCGGACTCTGTACTGCTGGAGGAGTCTCCTTTGCCAGAACATCTACCGGTTGTGCCTTACGCTTGCCTGTACAACCAACACACATCACACAGACCACCGCCACAAACAATTGAAAAAATGCATTTGTTTTCATACGCTATTGGGATAATTAATTTGTATTCTGCACAGAAGGTTTAAACGCAACAGGAAAAGCAAACTTTACATTCCGGTTCTTCCCGGCTTGTCTGCCCGGTTTCCATTTCGGCATCAGACTGACGATACGCAAGGCTTCTTCATCCAACGCCGGATTTGTACTCCGCAACACCACAGGGTTAGTGGCATTTCCCTTCTTATCTACTACTATTTGAATGATGACACGCTCCCTCTTTTCAGCCTTGTCATGCCGCAGGTTTTTCCGGATAAACTCCATTAAAGCAGACATACCACCGAGAAACTCCGGCATCTCCTCCACTACCTGATAAACTGTTTGCTCATCTTCCTTTCATTGTATTATCGATTTTTCCGTGAAACAATTGTCCGTTATTTATCTATCCAGAACTCGGCACTTACTGTAATTTCTTCCCTCCCGTCATGGAATGATTGAATAATCCGATATTTTCCGGATGTAATTCTATAGCAACTGACAGGATAACTAAAACAATAATAATCAGGAGCAAAGTTTAACTGCATACCTACATCTCCAAAGCCATACATTCCATTCATCTTTGCACCCATCCACGAACCGTTTTCCCATTTCTGCAATGTCCAGTCACCACCAAAAATCAGCGACTTACGCTTAGGATTCAATAGGATAGCATACACATTCTTCGTATCAAGCGGATAATGGTTCTGTATCATATTCATCCTCACAGTAGTCCCCAGCGTATCACAGTTCAGGCATTGTGCATCGGCAGGCCCAATCTGCATAACCTGTTTTTTTGATGCCGTGCGATTGCATCCCAAACTGCATATTGCCATCATCACCACGAAATAAATATACCAGCTTTTCATACTCCACACATTTTTATTTAACCTCAAAACTGTCTGTCAAAAGAATGCGTTCATCACCTCTACTAAATGATTTCTGAACACGGTATTTCCCTTTTGGAATGCAATATTCATTCAGTTTATAACGGAAGCAATACAGCAAAGGAGCCTTCTCTATCATAAACGCATCACTATTCCATACAATCGTATAGGAGGTATCCTTTTGCTCCGGCGGACACCATTTATCATTTTTCCACAAATAGAAACGCATATCCCGTCCGAACTCCAACAGAATGTCCGTCGGATTGCTTACAAATATATTAATCACGGGCACATTTTCTGTATATACTTCATATTCTGTCCACAGACGGGTTTCTCCGTTATATGCTTCAGGTAAATCTTTTGTATACCAAAGTTGACACTGACGTAATTCGTATGTTACTGTATCTTGAAATGAAGCACAGGTATCAGCAACCACAATGGATGTCATGCTGTCCGCACCTCCGATAACAGCTGTAGAGGTAGCCTCCTGTACAGGCTGTCCAGGCTTATTTACACAGGCCGCCAGCAAAATCAATATAACACATGCAATCTCTTTTCTCATATTCATTCCATTTTAATGAAAACAATTATTCCTTTTATCTATTTCATCAGTATCGGTTTATCACACGGTGTATAGCCGATAACCAGCACATCAGTATCCGGATTAACAGTAGCAGAAGAATTCAGTTTATATTGAACTACAAGTGTATCTTTACCTGCCTTCAATAAAGTAGGGACATTCATCACCTTTCTAAAAGTGTCCAATGCTGCTTTCCGAAACGAACGGTTGCTGCAAGAAATGATTTTCGGTTGCACGACATATCCGTTACTGTCCACTGCATATTCAATGCGTAGCAGACACTCTTTTCCTTTGGCCAGCAACTTTACCGGATATTTGCTTTCCTTATGTAAAGTCTTGATAAACCATTTATAATCACGAAATTCATCTAAAGATTTATCCAGACCAAATATTCCTTTCGGAGCCTCCTTGCGCCATGAAGTGCCAAACTTCTTATCCAGATAATCAAAAACCACCTGATTATAAGCTGTCAGCATATGATTGGGAACACCCAGATAACAGTCCAGTGTTCCATCTTTTTTCAATGGATAAAAAACGTCATAACTCACGCCGTACTTTATCCAGAAAAAGTGTGTGCGGATTTTTTGTTCCTGTTCTTCCGGTATTACCAGGCGCAGCTTGGGATGTCCCTTGAGGATATTTTCTTTCGACAACTCCGGCGAACAGTCATATTTCAAAATATAATCATACCATAAAGGAAGCACCATACGCAGCGTGTCATTATGCTGCGAAGGGAGGGTTACTACCGTATCACAAGGAGCGAGTCCCACATATTCAGCTTTCAGATGATAAGTTCCGGCCTCCAGTCCCGTCATCCGGAAGCAGCCGGTGGAATCTGTCAGCCATCCTTGAAACGGTTGTTCAACCATGCTCAAATTGGAGCCAACAAGCACAGCATGTACCACATCATAAGGAGGACGTTGACGGACGGATTCACCATACACCCGACCCACAATCGTGTATTTTGCAGAATCACCCTTATTATGCGTTATATCTCCCCTCAAAGTTATAGTAAGATTACGATATTCGCTCGTGTACTTTCCGTTGATGAAGAGCACCTCCCACGGATAAATGGATTTCAGCGTTTCTTTGAGGGCAAGAGCCAGCGGATGATTCCCGTCGTTTATCATTTCCTGCGAAGAACGCAGATAAATGAAACGTACGTCACAGTCTATAAAGTGACCGTCGGCTGTCAACTGGAAATCACTTAGCGAAAAACGAATTCGTTCTCCACGGTATTCAGGAAACCGCTTCCAAGGAAACCGATGCACGATTTCCCCTTGTGCCTTCGTCAGATTCAATCCGGCTCTCCGGTAATTGTGGTAAGTCTGCGTTTCCAGCACTTTACCGCTCCGAACGGTCAGCACCCGTTCTGTTTCCATGTTGCGGTCGAACCCATCATGCACGTATCTCACCACATCTCCTTTCCCGGCCCGAAGTTCCCCACTGAACCAGCGGGCTTGAATTGTCCCCGCCAGACAATAGGCCGCAAAAATCGGCCGCAAGTCTTTCACCTCATACATTCGTGTATATTCTTTCTTGCTGACCTCATCGTAGACATCCGCTTCTACCCGTTGCAGGCAAAGATACCCATCACGCACCTCCCAGAAAGCGGTATAGCCGCTATAATTGCCCGTAGACCGAGTAACATTTTCCGGAAGAAAATCTCCCATCCGCCTGCACAGCAGGGAATCGTATCCTATCGGCTTTGCCATCAAAACCCATTCTTCTCCTTCCAGACGAATCACATCGCCCGATTGCCCTGTGGCTTTAAGCGTCAGCATCACACCACACAGCAGAATAAGCAGCATCATTTTCTTCATACGTATCTGATTGTTAGGTAAATCTAGTTTTTAAAGATACGGAAAAGAAACGGCATTTCAAAGTTGTGGAAAGGATTAGAAAAACGAAGCTCCGTTTTCCGAGAAATATTGGTTTTATTTTTACGTTTCCCAACCCCGAACCGTATGTTTTCAAAAGCAGAAACGTATAGTTCCGCACCGAAGAACATACGGTTCTCTTACGGGAAACATAGAAAACGCCTTGAAGAAACGATTATGTCCTCAAGGCGTTTTCCAATATGTAAAGTTAGCAAGCTATTCGGCGTCTTCCTATTCCGCAAAAGCCGGAACAGGCAAATGCATACCTGCCATTACCACTCCGTTTTCACGGGCATATTGCAGGTAGTATTTGCGGCTTTTTATGGCTCCGGTCTTATCCATGTCATACTGCGCACAGATTTCCGGATGATCTTTCTGCAAGGCAAACCCGTGAAACAAGTCACCAATTACCAGCAGTTTGCCCGCCTTATAAACGGTATGTCCCGGTGTATGTCCTATGGCCTCCATAGGGAGCACATTTCCGGGAAGCGTATCTCCAAAAGCAAAGAGATGCAGACGGTCTTTATAGGCATTCATCGTGGTCTCTACCTGTGCCCTTTTATCAGCCGGCATTTTCATCCAGGCATCATATTCCGCCTTTGAAGCATATACCTCAGCCTTCGGGAAGACAACCTTACCGTCCTTCATCATTCCGCCGATATGGTCGCCATGAAAATGGGTAATAAACAAGCAGTCAATATCTTCAGGCTTTACATTCAACGATTTCAAGCCCTCCATCATCCGGCTATCAGGAGCACCGACACCGGTATCAAAAAGCATCCGCTTGCCATCACATTCAATCAAAAACGTGCTGACGGAAGCTGGTATACCCTCTTGAAGAGAAAGGCTGTTCATCAGCGCATCTGTCGCATCCGGAAAGAGAGTACGCGGCATCAACCGTGAGCTGGCATTGTCACGAATCCATGTCACCTTCATACTGTCCAGCGTCAACGTGGCCAACAAACTATCTTTCTGTAATGTTACCCGAGTACATACGGTCTTTATCGTATCTGCATTCATTTCTTTCTCTGTTTTCTGTTTATTCTGCCCTCCGCAACCAAAAAACAAGAAGGCTGACAACACGACGGCACCCGCCATCACATAATTTTTCATACGTATTTGTTTTGTAGTTTCTTCTTATTGTCCCATCTCTACCTTCACTTCCTGAATGTTACGAAGCTCATCGCTGAAGTTGACACCAATCTTGTAGACCGTACGGCTGTCCTTGGCAAAGGGTGCGGCATAGCCTTTCTCCCGAATCTGAGCCAAAGCTTCGTCCGCGCTGCCGTTCAACTTGAATTCCATGATGTACACATAGTCCTGCGTCTGGAGCACCAGGTCAATCCGACCACGGTTGGTTCGGTATTCCACCTGCACGTAGAAGCCCATCAGCTTGAAGATGATGTAGAGGATATTCTGATAGTGCACTTCGCGGTCGCGTGCCAGTTCGTATGGAATGTCGGCAAACATGGTCTTCAACCGTTCGAAGAAATCATCTACTTTGCCCGCCATTACTTCCTCCACAAAGCACTGAATCTGGTAGGGTGACTTGCTTACGCTCACCGATGCGTAGTTGGGCAGCAGGAACTTGAAGAACCCTTGTTCCACTTCGCGGTTGGGGAAGCCTAACGTGTAGTTCTCGAACATCTTGTTGTAACCCTTGATGGTGAGGTAGCCGCTCTGGTAGATAACCGGAATCGGGTCGGTTGAGGCCGTATCAATGCTGTCCAGCACCGGCTGGCTGGTGACGATATGTTCCAGTTCTTCTATCGGATAGTGATGGAGCTTGAGTAGTTCGACGAGGTAGGTCGGTGTTCCAGTCTCAAACCAGTAGCTGCCGAACCGTCGGTTGGCAAAGGTATTCAGCAGGCTGAACGGATTGTACATACCGATGGCATTTTCCGTGAAATGATACCCGTCGTAGTTTGTTTTCAGTTCTGCACAAGCTTCTTCATAGCTCATGCCTGTAGCTGCGGCTAATTCGTGAATATCCTCTTCAAAATAGGTATAAATTTCTTTCTCACTGATACCACAGATTTCGGCATACTGGTCAATCATGGAAATGTCACGCAGGTTGTTCAAATCGCTGAACACGCTGACCTTGCCGAACTTGGTCACTCCCGTGAGCAGAGCAAAGCGGATGCACCCGTCCATGGATTTCAAAGCTCCGTAGAAGGCTTTCAGGGTACCGCGGTATTCGTTCTGCAAGGCTTCATTGCCGATGGCCTGTAGCATGGGCTTGTCATATTCGTCGATGAGAATCACCACGCGGCGGCCTGTCTGCTCGCAGGCACGGCGGATGATCCCCTGAAAACGCCGGGCCACACCGATTTCACTGGAAGATGCTCCATAAAGTACTTCCCAATTCTGTACGTTTTCCTCCAACACGTTGGTCAGTGATTCCGGCGTATCGTATTTCTGCGTATTCAAATCCAGGTGTAGTACCGGATATACCGTCCAGTCCTTCTCCAGTTTCTCCAGTGCCAGTCCCTTGAAAAGCTCTTTCTTTCCCTGTGCGTAGGCTTCAAGGGTTGACAACAGCAGGCTTTTTCCGAAGCGTCGCGGACGGCTCAGAAAATAGTATTTATTTGTATTAAACAATTCATATATCTGTGCAGTTTTGTCCACATACACATAACCATCATGTATCAGACCTTCAAAGTTCTGTACTCCTACCGGATATAGCTTGCTCATAACCACTGGATTTAGATTCTACTGCGAATGTAGTAATTTTCAGCGAACATTCAAACAGACAAAGAATAGGAATCTGAAAATTAGATGGATAATCACTCGTCCTTTACAGTCATAATTACTATCTTTGTATAGAGTCATATTGCGACTTCGATTCAATAACTATTCAGAAAACCGAGCAATGGAAGTACACAGAATAATAAACAACATTTTTAAGGTTCTTCTTAATCTACTGCTCTTCATGATGGCTGGGGTAGCAATCATGAATGTATTTATGAGCAACTGCACGACAGGAGAAATCTGCTATCAGCTACTAATAGCCATTCTATGTATCGCAACGATTTTCTGCAAGAAATACAGATATATCGGTTTGTCCATCATCTTGGTATTGATGTTTATTGCTTATCTTGTCACTAAATAATAACCGTAATGGGAACATTAGGATGCATCCACGACATGATGCGGAGGGACAAAGAAAACAGGGAACTCCGTCAACGCGACCGGGAACGTATGAAGGAAACGCGCCGGCGAATGACCGAATGCCGGCACACGGAGATACCTCCTACACTTTCCGTGGAAAAGCTGGAGAAGATAAAGAAACAGACACAAGAGAAAGAACAAGCGGATCAAAGCCGAGCCTTTAAAATCAAACTGATTCTAGGGTTAGTCATACTTGTCCTTCTGCTGTTATGCGGATTCTTGCTCTGAAGCTTCGTACACGTGTTTTTCAAATCTGCCTAACACAAAAGTTTTTTCAGGCTTTCAGCCGAAGCGTAAAGCAACTACCCTTACCTATCTCGCTTTCCACGGTCAACGTACCGCCATGTGCTTCTACAAAATCGCGTGAGATGGAAAGTCCAAGTCCGCTGCCCTGCACCTTAGTACCCGGCACACGGAAATAATGTTCAAAAATGCTGTTGTGATAGCGCGGGTCAATACCCTTTCCGAAATCGCGTACATACATCTCAATTTCCTTGTTTCCATTCACCTGTCGTGCGCCAATGATAACCCGGCTGTTTTCTGAAGAATAACGAATGGCATTGCTCAGCAAGTTGGTCAGCACCCATGCAATCTTTTCACTGTCTACAAAGAGTTTTCCAATCTTGTCTTCCGGATATTCCACCTCAATCTGAATACCAAACTTCTCTGCCTGCACCCGATTAGCCTTGATAGCATATTCTATCAGTTCAATTGGCTTGGTTATCTTCGGTTTCAGTTGCAGTTTACCGCTTTCCACCTGTGTCATGTTCAGTAATTCACCCGTAATGCTCAGCAAACGTTCGCTGTTTTCCCTGATACTGTTCGAAAGCTCCTCCTGCTCCGGATTCAGATGTCCCACACGTTTGTCTTCCAGCAATTGCAGACTCATCATGATGGCGGAAATCGGTGTTTTCAGTTCATGCGAGATAGTAGAGATAAACGTGGTTTTTGCCGTATCCAGTTCTTGAAACTCTGTGATGTTTTTCAACAGCACCACATTGCCCCTCTTCTCCATTGTCACCCCATCTTTTCCCGGCATCGTGATGTCCATGTACTTCACCTGAAAATAACTTTCCTTATTGTCGGCATAGATTTTCAGCGGCTCCTTCTTCACCTTTCCACCCTCTTCTATCAACCCTCTTACCAGACGGCGCAGCAAGTCGTTGCTCATGGCTATTTCCTGAGCCGACTTCCGGATGACGTTTTCCCGCTTCAGGTTCAGCACATTCAGTGCCTCATGATTGATAAAAAGGATATTCATTTCATTGTCCAGTCCGATAATCGGTTCATTAATGGAGTTGATGATAGTTTCCATGTAGCGTTTGGAAGCCATCAGGTCGGACAAGGTACTGTTATGATACTCGTTCAGTCGTCTGGCCATCCGGTTAAAGTTTTTCGAAACTTCCACCAGTTCTTCGCCTCCTTTCAAATTCAGAGTCACATCGTAATTATGGTTGGCTATTTCCAGAATGCCATCGGCCAGCTGTTTGATTGGCGAGTTAATGGATGCAGGCAACTTGATGAGCATACCGATACCTATCAAGATGCAAATGCCTCCGATTACCGTAATCCATATCAAGGCCCGGTTCAATCCCGGACCGGCAGCCGGGCTATCCGGTTCCGTAGCCGTAAGAATCTGCAGATTAGCCACAGAGAGTGCTACCAGCAGCACAATCATAGATACCAGCACGCCTATCGTAAGCGCGATTTTTGCTTTAATATTCATACCATTCATTTTCATTGAATTTTATGCAATTATAATCAAATCTATTTTCATCTCGGCCAAAGCCTGCAAAAACTTTTTGTATTTCCCTATCTGAAAGATGGTCTGAGGCATTTTAAAGGCAGGATGCCCCATACAGATGGTCGTAATCTGTTTTTCTCTGCAGGTTTCTATGATGGCTTCAGTTATACTCTCCGAAAATACTTGCAGCACGTCTCCCCCCAGTTCCGTCACCAGTTTGAAGTGATTCAGCAGGTAGCGTTGTGAAGCCAGACTGATACGCTCTGTACTCTCACGGGGAGTCTGCACATAAAGTACCGTAAAAGACGTGCTGTAGCGGGAAGCCAGACGGTAAGCCTTGCGGATAATGTGACGCGGAGTATGTTCATTGCTGCTGATACATGCCAGAATACGCTCCCGCCGGGCCGGCTGTGACACTACCGGAAGCACTTCGCTTTCCACTTTTTTCTCCACGCGGAAAGCCACTTCCTTCAAGGCCAGTTCACGAAGTTGCAGAATATTCTCGGTCTTGAAAAAGTGGTGCAGGGCCGTCTGAATTTTCTCCGGACGATATATCTTTCCCGATTTGAGCCGCGCAATCAGCTCCTCGGCCGTGAGGTCAATGTTGACCACCTCATCGGCTTCCTGCAGTACACTGTCGGGCACCCGTTCCTTGACTTCGATGCCGGCAATTTCCTTTACTTCATCGTTCAGGCTCTCAATATGCTGAATGTTAATGGCCGACACCACATTGATGCCCGCATCCAGCAGTTCCATCACATCTTGCCAGCGTTTTTTATTGCGGCATCCTTCCACATTCGTATGGGCCAGTTCATCTACCACAACCAGTTCCGGATGAAGCTGAAGAATCGTCTCCAGATCCATTTCCTCCAGTTCCTTTCCTTTGTAGAAAATCTTCTTGCGAGGAATTACCGGCAATCCTTCCAACTGCGCCTCTGTGCCGGCACGCCCGTGAGTTTCCACATATCCTATCTGTACGTCAATGCCATTGTCCATCATCTCGTGTGCTTCCTGCAACATCCGGTAGGTTTTTCCCACACCGGCTATCATGCCAATGTATACCTTGAATTTACCACGGCGAGAACGACGGATTAAATCCAGAAAATGTGGTACGTTATGCTCTCTTTCTTCCATTTTTCGTCAAACTTTTATACAATATAATTCCCAGCCTCATAACCTGTCTATCAATTATCTTCCCAGAATCCACGATAGAACAACAGCAGAATACCAAAAATCTCCAGACGACCGATAAACATCAGTACTGACAATATCCATTTGGCCGCATCGGGTAAGGCAGCCCATGAGAACACGGGACCAAAAGCACCCAACCCCGGACCTACGTTACCAATAGCCGACACAACCGTACTCATTGCTTCCGTCAGTCCCACTCCAAAGCACATCAGCAGCGTCCAGCCCACAAAAATACAAACCAGATACGTAGCAAAGAAAGTATATACCGTAGCCGATACCTGCGAGGATATTGCTTCTTTATTGACACGCACCGGCAATACGGCACGCGGATGAAGCATCTGCTTGAACTGGTTACGGATGTTCTGGGCAATGATGAGCAAACGCAGGTTCTTGACTCCTCCGCTTGTGGAACCCGTACAACCTCCCGACAGCATGGCAAACAGGAGCAGCATCCAGGTGAATTGAGGCCATAGGTTGTAGTCATCCGTTGCAAACCCGCAAGAGGTATGCGTAGTAGCTACCTGAAACAAGGCTTTGCGGAATGCCGTTTCCAGGTCATAATAATCTGTCACGAACAAAGCTATGGTAATGATTCCCGTCAGTATACCCACTGATTTGAGGAACCAGTGCAGCTCTCTATCCCTCAACAAATTTTGATACTTTCCCTTTAGCGCCATATAATACAACGAGAAATTTACGCCGGAAAGAATCATAAAAATAGAAATCACATATTCAATAAACGGAGAATGCCAGTAAGACACACTATCCTGTTTGGTAGAGAATCCGCCGGTAGCCGTGGTGGCAAAAGAGTGACATATTGCATCAAACAAGTTCATTCCTCCACACATCAGCAGAATCGTTTCTACCAGCGTCAGACCTATATAAATCAGCCACAGATAACGGGCCATAATCTTCGCTTTGGGATGAATCTTGTCATGCGTCACTCCGGTAGCCTCCGAAAGGAAGAGCTGTTGGCTGCTACCACTGAAAAGTGGAAGCAACGCGATGGTAAACAACACAATACCCAGTCCTCCAATCCACTGCGTCAGGCTGCGCCAGAACAGCAACCCATAGGGTAATGACTCGATGTCATCCAAGATGGTCGCTCCTGTAGTAGTGAAACCAGACATGGTCTCAAAAAAAGCATCTGCCACAGAAGGAATGTATCCGCTAAAGTAAAAAGGCAACATCCCCAATGCCGTAAACAACAGCCACGACACACTGACAATGCAGTACCCGTCACGGCGACTAATCAGGTTGTCGGTTCGTTTGCCCACCAGCACCATACTTCCTCCAAGAGCAATATTGATACCCATGGTTTGTACAAAATAAATATAATCAGGTTCTTCATACAAAAGTGAAACCCCGGCACACAAAGCAAACAGTCCAGCTTCGACCAATACCAGCACTCCCAAAATATAAATAATAAGCCGGGTATTTATCAGTCCCTGTTTCCGGCCTTTGCTACGAGGTACATCGTATTCAAAAATATTATCCATAATCTTTTTTTGTTTTTTCCCTTGAGCAAACAAATGTCATGCCGTGAAATCAGCCATAATCATAACCCTCTAAAAATCAAGAAAATAAATTCGCACAAAGAGAAAATGCTCTCCAAGCAACCTTCTCATTTTGAGAAAAGCCCATCTCATTTCGATAGAGCTCATATCAAAGTCCCCCGAATAAAAATCCCCGACACTCCATGTCCGGAATGTCAAGGATACGAACGGACTCATCCGTTTATTTCACCGTGGGGTTTGCTTCCTCCAAAGCCACATTCAGTTTCAATACATTGACTTTTTCTGTTCCAAACAAGCCGAGGAATGGTTTCTCAACCATCTTGTCGACAAGCGCCTTCACGGTCTCCTCATTCATGCCACGTGCTTCGGCCACGCGCTTCACCTGCACGTATGCACAAGCTGGTGTAATGTGCGGATCTAAGCCGGAACCGCTGGCAGTTACCATCTCGGCCGGCACATCCTTACGCTCCAGATAAGGATGATGTACCAAGAAAGAATCTACCCGTGCCTCCACTTCTGCCAGATATGCTTCGTTGGTAGGTCCTTTATTGGAGCCAGCTGACGAATCTGCCTTATAATCGGCAGCCGAAGGGCGCCCCCAGAAATAAATATCCTTGGTAAAGGCCTGGCCCACATTGGCCGCGCCTACTACTTTCCCGTTCAGGGTAATCGTTTCTGCGTTTCCTTTTCCCGGGCCGAAGAACTGCCCGAAAACCCATAGTATCAGCACATAACATACAGAGAAAAGAATACAGAATGCAATGGTAATGCGAATTGATTTTATAAAGTTTTTCATAACTGTCCGTTTTATTAGAAAAATAATCCTACAAATAAGTCAATTAGTTTAATTCCGATGAAAGGCGCGATAAGCCCCCCCACTCCATAAATCAGCAGGTTGCGGCGCAGCAAGGCACTCGCGCCAATCGGTTTATAAGCCACTCCCTTCAGAGCCAGCGGAATCAGAATCGGAATGATGAGGGCGTTGAATATAATAGCAGAAAGGATGGCACTTTCAGGACTGTGCAGCCCCATGATATTCAGTGGAGCCAGCTGTGGAACGGTCACCATGAACAAAGCCGGGATGATGGCAAAATATTTGGCCACGTCGTTGGCGATAGAGAAGGTAGTAAGTGTGCCACGAGTCATCAGCAACTGCTTGCCGATTTCCACAATTTCAATCAGCTTGGTAGGGTCATTGTCCAAATCGACCATGTTGCCGGCTTCTTTGGCAGCCTGCGTGCCGCTGTTCATGGCCACACCCACATTGGCCTGTGCCAGTGCCGGCGCATCGTTCGTGCCGTCGCCCATCATAGCTACCAGCTTACCGGCAGCCTGCTCCTTCTTGATGTAGTTCATCTTGTCTTCCGGTTTGGCCTCAGCAATGAAATCGTCCACTCCGGCTTTTTCGGCAATGTACTTTGCAGTCAGCGGGTTATCACCGGTCACCATTACCGTTTTCACCCCCATCTTGCGCAGGCGTTCGAAGCGTTCTTCAATGCCCGGCTTGATGATGTCCTGCAATTCTATGACACCGGCAATCTGCCCGTTGATACTGACCACCAAAGGGGTTCCGCCATTGCCAGAAATCTTCCGGATGATATCTTCCGTCTCTTCCGGAAATTCATTACCGGCCTCCAGTGCTATGCGACGAATGGCATCGAAGGCACCTTTGCGGATTTCGGTTCCATCTTTCAGGTCGATACCAGAACATTTGGTTTCGGCGGTAAACTGAATCATGCGGGCTCCTTCGGTAGGCAACGTACGCATACGTACTCCCAGTTCACGTCCCAGTTCGATAATGGATTTTCCTTCAGGGGTATCATCGGAAACAGAAGAAAGCAGACAAGCTTCTACGAACGCATGCTTATCCAGACCTGCCACCGGATAGAAGGCAGTAGCCTTACGATTGCCGATGGTGATGGTACCGGTTTTATCGAGCAGCAATGTATCTACGTCGCCGGCCGTTTCTACCGCTTTACCCGACTTGGTGATTACATTGGCACGCAGAGCACGATCCATCCCGGCAATACCGATGGCCGACAGCAACCCTCCGATGGTAGTTGGAATCAGACACACAAATAAAGAAAGGAAAGCAGCAATCGTAATCACGGTGTGAGAATAGTCGGCCATCGGCTTCAGTGTAATGCACACAATCAGGAATACCAGCGTAAATACAGCCAGCAATATGGTCAGGGCTATTTCATTCGGTGTTTTCTGACGGCTTGCTCCTTCTACCAGCGCAATCATCTTGTCCAGAAAACTTTCGCCCGGCTGTGTAGTCACGGTCACTTTGATACGGTCTGACAACACTTTGGTACCTCCGGTAACGGAGCTCTTGTCGCCTCCGGCTTCGCGGATAACCGGAGCAGACTCACCGGTAATGGCACTCTCATCAATGGAAGCCAGTCCCTCGATAATCTCACCGTCTGCCGGAATCACATCGCCCGCCTCACATTCAAAAACATCTCCTTTCTTCAACTGCGAACTGCTCACGGTCTTTACCTTACCGTCGACAATCAGTTTGGCCGGAGTTTCCTCACGGGTTTTTCGCAGACTGTCGGCCTGCGCCTTACCACGAGCTTCGGCTATGGCTTCAGCAAAATTGGCAAACAGCAAAGTGAGAAACAGAATGACAAACACCCAGAGATTGTATACAAATGAACCTTGTGAGGTATGAGTGGCCGAATAGAGTGTAACAACCAGCATGATTAAGGTAGCAACTTCTACCGTAAACATGATGGGATTCTTCACCATGATTCTGGGATTCAGCTTGACGAACGACTGCTTCAAGCTTTCCATGACTTGTTCCCTCTGAAACAGGGAAGTATGATTCTTATTTTTCATATCTTTTTTCTTTCGTTGTTATCGTATCTTCTTCAATGATACGTTTCAGTATTTTTCTCTTATAAACTAAAGTGTTCTGCAATTGTACTCAAGGCATGTGCCGGAAAGAATGACAAGGCGGCTACTATGAAAATCACTGCAAATGTCATGACACCGAAAGTCACGGTATCTGTTTTCAGTGTGCCGGCACTTTCCGGAATGTATGTCTTCTGCGCCAGCAAACCGGCGATGGCTACCTGACCCACAATCGGAATGAAGCGGCTCAGGATAAGCACGATGCCACAAGAGATGTTCCAGAACCAGGTATTGTCGCCCAGACCTTCAAAGCCAGAACCGTTATTAGCTGCCACTGAAGTAAATTCATACAGCATTTCGCTCAGGCCATGGAATCCGGGATTGTTCAGCCATCCCCCTTCGCTTTCCACCCATTCAGGTGCATGTACATACAGGTAAGCAGCCAGTGCCGTACCCACCAGAATCACAAACGGATGAAGAAGGGCCACCATGGAAGCCACTTTCATTTCACGGGCTTCTACCTTATGGCAGAGAAATTCAGGCGTACGCCCTACCATCAGGCCGCTGATGAACACTGCGATGATGATAAAGGTGAAATAGTTCATCCAACCTACGCCTACCCCGCCAAACCACGTGTTAATCTGCATATTCAGCATTTCAATCATACCGGAAACCGGCATGGTAGAATCATGCATGCCATTTACCGATCCGTTGGAAGTCACCGTGGTAGCCACACTCCACAAACCGGTGGCTCCGGCTCCCAGACGTACTTCCTTGCCCTCCATGGCTCCGTTATCCTGTGCAATACCCATGGCATCCATGCGCGGATTTCCTTTCATCTCTGCAGGCACGTTAACACATACCCCGATGAGGAATGCGGCCAGCATGACACAATAAATACTGTATCCCAGTCTCCTGCGCTTCATATAGAAGCCAAAGGCAAATACCATGGCCATCGGCAGAATCAGGATAGAGCAACATTCCACCATATTAGAAAGATATGTAGGGTTTTCCAGCGGATGCGAAGAGTTCACCCCATAATATCCGCCTCCGTTCGTACCCAGCTGCTTAATAGGAATGATAGCGGCAGCAGGCCCCTGCGACACATGCTGTGTAACCCCTTCGAGCGTCGTTATCTCCATCTTTCCGTCGAATCCCATCGGAGTGCCTTGCGTTATCAGTATAAAGCCCACTACCAGTGAAAGCGGCAGCAAGATACGTGTACAGCTCAGCACAAGGTAATTCCAGAAGTTTCCGATAGTTTTGGTCGTCTTTTCACCCAGCGCTTTCATAATGCCTGCCATGGCCGCCATACCGGTGGCAGCTGTAATAAACTGAAAAAGCATAATGACAAACAACTGCGTGAAATAAGTCAGGTTGCTTTCTCCGCTATAATGCTGCTCGTTACAGTTCACCATGAAAGAGATGCAGGTGTTGAAAGCCTGATGCACCGTCTGTCCGCCATTTCCATCTGGATTAAGCGGAAGACTGCCCTGAATCACCAGCAGTATCATACCCCAGATAAACCAGAACAGGTTCACCACCAGCAAAGCTTTCAAGAACTGCTTCCAGTTCATTTCTTCTTGCGGATGGATACCTGAGAATCGGAAAATCAGGTTTTCTACCGGCTGCATGAAATCCGACCAGACTTTTTCACCCTTATACACTCTCGCCATATATTTTCCAAGCGGATAGCTTAGCACTATCATCAGAACAATTTGCGCTACAACACCTAAAATTTCTGTATTCATAATACCCAGAATTAATCAATATCTACTTTATCAGAATTTCTCCGGCTTCACAAGCACATACATCAAATAGCCGAACATGATTACACTCACAATAAATAATGCGGTATACATAAATCTTTCTCCTTTCAAATTTTTTCAAACCAGTCAATACATTTATAAAAGAGCCAGAAGCAGGCGAAGCCGCTCAACAAACAGATTAAAAATCCCATTGTAAATAGTTCCATAGTTTTCGTTTTTTTGTTTTTCTTTTTTACGATAAATAATTATTTAATTTCACGGCATACATAAGGCAAAGGCCGTGCCACAATCCGAAGAAAAACCTTAAATAACTGATTCACTGCAAGATATTTTATCAACAAAAGAAAAAGGCACAAAAAAAGCCTTCTCAAAATGAGAAGGCCCACTATTATTTTGAAATATCAGAACGATAAAACAGTTCTATACGGGAATATGATATGCCTCAATTTTACGGTAAAGCGTAGCCAAACCGATTTTCAGCAAGCGTGCCGCTTCCGTTTTATTGCCTTTGGTGTATTGCAGGACTTTCGTGATGTGCTTCTGTTCAATTACCGCCAGTTCAAATTCTTCTCCCCCCTGCTCTTCGTAAATCTCAGCACATTGCAGGTCTATCGGCAAATCCTGAACAGTCACTTCCTCATCACAGATGATGGCACTACGCTCCATCACATTCTTCAGTTCACGGATATTTCCCTTCCATTCAGCCCCCTTCAAAATGCGTACTACCTCAGGAGTCATCCCTTTAATTTCTTTTTTCAGCTTTGCAGAAAAACGTTTCAGAAAGACTTCCGCCAGCGTTTCGATATCTTCTTTCCGCTCGCGTAATGGAGGAAGGTGGATTTGAAACACCGACAAACGGAAATAAAGGTCTTCACGGAAATTTCCGTTCTCGATTTCTTTCTTCAGATCACGGTTAGTGGCCGAAATAATACGCACATCTACCTTGGTCGGCTTCGTGTCGCCTACCTTTATATATTCTCCGGTTTCGAGTACGCGCAACAGACGTGCCTGAAGGTCGAAAGCCATTTCACCGATTTCATCCAAAAAAACCGTGCCGTGATTTGCCACTTCAAACAGGCCGGGCTTGTCTTTCATGGCTCCGGTAAAGGCTCCGGCCTTGTAACCAAAGAGCTCACTCTCCAGCAAGTCTTTGCTGAAAGCCGAACAGTTGATAGCCATAATAGGATACCGACTGCGAGGGCTCGCGTAATGGATAGCGTGGGAGAACACTTCCTTTCCGGTACCGGTTTCACCCGTGAGCAGCACCGGTACATCCGTATCGGCCACTTTCCGGGCCAGTGCAACCGCCTGCTTCAATCCGTTGGAACTTCCGATAATCGAATCAAACGAATAGGATACGGGAGGAGCGACCTTTCCTTTCTTTTTCTCTACCTCATCCACCGCACGACTGATTGTCGGAATAATCTTGCGGTTGTCATCTCCCTTGGTTATGTAATCAAATGCCCCGTTCTTAATGGCCTGCACCCCATCCGGAATATTGCCGTGAGCAGTAAGCAGAATCACCTCCGCTTCCGGACGATGTTTTTTTATCTCCCGAATGAAATCTACTCCGTTTCCATCGGGGAGAAACACGTCACAAAGCACCACATCAAACGGTTGTGCTTTCAGCAGTTTCAATGCACTCTGGCAGTCACTCGCTTTCCACACCTTGTAGCCTTCCAGCTCAATCATGCGCGCCAGCAGGTTGCGGATGAGATCTTCATCATCAATCACTAAAATCTGGATCATATCAGTACAAATAAATCAGGAGGAGCCGAAAAATAAGCCCTCACCTATTAAATTATTGCAAAAATACGAAAATATCGACATCCGGTCCAAACATTCACGTTTTAGAGTGATAGATGTCCGAACTTTTGCAGAAGTAAGCCGTAATTTGTTGAATGATAAAAAATGAGACATACATTTTTAAATAGCCCATAAATCATTAATTATCAAATACATAAAAAGCATTTATAATCTCTTTTCAAGATACCTTGACGTTTTAAGCAGAACACCGAAGCGTTTTGCATGAAACACCAAGGCATTTCAGATAAAACGCTCCGGCATTTCACTTAAAATGTCAAAGCGCTTCAGTCCCCTCAAAAATAAATATTCACAGGCATTAGGAATATTACAAAGACGTTACTAACTTTGCGCCACAATTTGTGTAACCGCATGAAGTTAATATTGATAACAACCCCTACTTATTTTGTAGAGGAAGACAAGATCATTACTACTCTGTTCGACGAGGGACTGGACATACTCCATCTGCGTAAACCCGACACGGCTCCGGTTTATGCGGAGCGTTTGCTAACCCTCATTCCCGAGAAATACCACAAGCGTATTGTCGTACACGACCATTTTTATTTAAAAGAAGAATATAAGCTCAAGGGCATTCACCTGAGCCATCGCAATCCGCTGATTCCGGATAATTATACCGGACATGTAAGTGCATCCTGCCATACCTTCGACGAGGTGATGGCCGATAAGAAAATGTGCGACTACGTATTCCTCAGCCCGATATTCGACAGCATTTCCAAAGAAGGCTATGCATCGGCCTTCACATCGGAATCCATCCGTGAAGCTGCCGAGAAAGGCATTATCGACAAACGAGTCATTGCCCTGGGAGGTGTAGACGAGAACAACCTGCTTCAGGTGAAGGATTTCGGCTTCGGGGGAGCCGCTATCTTAGGAGGACTGTGGAACAAGTTTGACCCCGCTTCAGACTACAATTATCAAGAACTTATCGCTCATTTCAGAAAATTGAAGCGACTGGCCGACTGAGTCATTCGCTAAAATTCTGCCGGAAACGTTTGTCCGACTTAAAGAAATGGCGTACTTTTGCAGAAAATAAGGCAATATTATCTATTTTTACAATGAGCGCAACATCACCTTTTAAGGTATTCTCTGGTACAAACTCGAGATACCTTGCAGAAAAAATCTGTAACAGCCTGGGCTGTGAACTTGGTAACATGAACATTACTCATTTCGCAGACGGCGAATTTGCAGTTTCCTATGAAGAATCAATCCGTGGACAGCATGTATTCCTGGTACAGTCCACTTTCCCTAACTCAGACAACCTGATGGAACTCCTCCTGATGATTGACGCTGCCAAGCGTGCATCAGCCAAGAGTATCATTGCCGTAGTTCCTTACTTCGGATGGGCTCGTCAGGACCGCAAGGACAAACCGCGTGTGTCTATCGGTGCGAAACTGGTAGCCGACTTGCTGAGCGTAGCAGGTATCGACCGTCTGATTACCATGGACCTTCACGCTGACCAGATTCAGGGATTCTTTGATATTCCGGTTGACCACTTGTATGCGTCTACCATCTTCGCTCCTTACATCCAGTCACTGAACCTGGAAGACCTGGTTATCGCTACTCCTGACGTGGGTGGTTCAAAACGTGCCAGCACATACGCTAAATACCTGGATGTGCCTTTGGTATTGTGCCACAAGACACGCGAAAAAGCAAACGTAGTAGCTTCCATGCAGATTATCGGTGACGTAAAAGACAAGAACGTAATTCTGATTGACGACATGGTGGATACAGCTGGTACCATCACCAAGGCTGCCGACATCATGAAAGAAGCAGGTGCACGCTCTGTACGCGCTATCGCTTCTCACTGTGTAATGTCTGGCCTGGCTTCTGAACGTGTACAGAACTCTCAGCTGGAAGAAATTGTATTCACTGACAGTATTCCTTACTCACAGCGCTGCGCTAAGGTAAAACAGTTGTCTATCGCCGACATGTTTGCTGAAACTATCCGCCGCGTGATGTCGAACGAATCTATCAGTTCACAGTACGTAATCTAAAAAACAGTACCGGGCATTTTCCGTAAAGGAAGGGTCCCGTCACCATAAAGGATTTGCAGTCCGGTTTCTCATCGGCTTGCAAATCCTTTTCCTTTGTCCTATTCATTCATCACTTGATTCCCGTTTACCCATGAAAATTCTCTGGATCGACCTGAACAGCTCGTACGCTCACGCCTCACTGGCCCTTCCGGCCTTGCACGCACAAGTCATGCACGACCCGTCCCTGGAATGGGGAGTGGTGTCGGCTACTATCAACGAAAATCCGGGCATGACAGCCGGAGAAGTCGTACGTCAGGCACCGGATATTCTGGCAGCTACCTGCTGGCTGTTCAACCACGAAGTGCTCATGCACGTCATCAGTCGGGTGAAAGCCATGCTGCCCCGTTGCGTGGTGGCACTGGGCGGTCCGGAGTTTCTGGGACACAACGAAGACTTCCTGCGCACCAACCGCTTTGTAGACTGCGTATTCCGGGGAGAAGGTGAAGAGACTTTTCCGCAATGGCTCGCCTGCTGGCAGCAACCGAAGGAATGGACCCGTATCACGGGACTCTGCTTTCTGGATGCGGAAGGACAATACCATGACAACGGACTTTCACGTGTAATGGCTTTCGACAAGCTGGTGAATCCCGAACAAAGTCCGTTCTTCAACTGGAGCAAGCCGTTCGTGCAACTGGAAACTACCCGCGGCTGTTTCAACACCTGCGCATTCTGTGTGAGCGGAGGAGAAAAGCCAGTCCGTACGCTTTCCGTCGAGGCTATCCGCGAACGTGTCCGATTGATTCACGAGAAAGGCATCCGTAACATCCGGGTACTCGACCGTACATTCAACTACCAGAGCCACCGGGCCAAAGCCCTGTTCGACCTCTTCCGTGAGTTCCCCGACATGCGTTTCCACCTGGAAATCCATCCGGCTTTGCTTTCGGAAGAACTGAAAAAGGAACTGGCTTCCATGCCTAAGGGACTGCTTCACCTGGAAGCAGGTATCCAAAGCCTGCACGAAGAAGTGCTTACCGTCAGCCGGAGAGCCGGCAAACTGGCCGATGCACTGGAGGGTCTGCGTTACCTCTGCGCACTGGACAACATGGAAACGCACGCCGATTTGATTGCAGGACTGCCGCTGTATCACCTTTCACAGATTTTCGACGACGTACGCACGCTGGCCGAATACCGTGCGGGAGAAATCCAGCTGGAATCTCTGAAACTGCTGCCGGGTACGGAGATGCGGCGCCGGGCCGAAGAGCTTGGCATCTGCTATTCTCCCCTTCCCCCTTACGAAGTGCTCCAGACCCGTGAAATCACCCCCGACGAATTACAGACAGCCCGCCAGCTATCGCGTCTGCTCGACGGATTCTACAACGCACCGGCCTGGCAGGAAATCACCCGCCGTCTGATTGTGGAAGAGCCCGGCTTTCTGACACGTTTCCTGGATCACCTGATTCAAATCGGGGTCATCGACCAGCCCATGGGACTGGAGCGACGGGGTATCCTGCTCTACCATTTCTGCAAGGAGCACTACCCTCATTTCCTGACCGCCATGAGCCGGGCATGGATTGAAGCCGGCATGTCACTCAAGAAGGAGCCGGCCGAACGGGTACGCACAAAGCACGTCACTCCGCCCGAAGCGTGGACGGTGTGCACGGGTACGTACCGCGACAACCTCCGCCTGTGCAAGCTTCCTGCTTCCGAAGAAGGCCGCTGCTACTGGTACGGCTTCGAAACCGAAAGCCAGCAACTCCGCCCCGTATTTGCTGCTGTAAGTCAGGAATAAGCCTCCCGTTCCATCAAACAAGCACCATCATCTTTCATCCAGCCAGTACTGCCAAGGGAGTACTGCAGTACTTTCAGGGAAGTACTCAAGTACTGCCTAAGAAGTACTGAAGTACTGACAGGGAAGTACTGGAACCTGCTCTTTCCTCCCTGAAAAGCACTCCGCAAGAGGGGGAAAATCGCTTCGGAACATTAGGAAAATTGGCGGGCAAATTATAACTTTGCCTGAATTTTCAACTAGACTATGTATATATTCCGATCGATTCACGAAATTATCAATACCATTGCGGCGGCCAGGGGACTGCTCACGGAAATGTTCGAGAAACGAAAGACGCTGAGTTTCCGCTATTCCGACGCACTGGCACTGCTCAAGGACGATGAAAACCGGTTGAAACTGCTCATAGAGAAAGAAGTCATCCGCCAGAACGGCAACTTCGTGGAACTGGATGCCCGCTTCCTCGACTTTTTCGAACTGCTCCTCGAAGCGAACGAGGAAATCAACACGGCCATCATCGACGAGAACATTGCCTTCCTGCACGAACTGATGGACTACTACGAGAAGGAGCAGATTGCCTCGCGCAAGGAGAGCTATGTGCGCAACATCAAGATTACCTTCCAGAAGATTGCGCGTACCACCATCCGCAACATCATGAACCTGCAGAGCAGCATCGACAATGCGTTCAAGCACGAACCGACTTACCAGATAAAGATTGCCAAGCTGGAGAACCTGGACAAGAAGCGGATTCACATCCAGCAGCTGATTGATACCACCGAAAACCTCATCCTGCACGAGGAACGGCGGTTTTTCCAGCAGGCTACCGACGAGGAACTGAACCGCATCCTGCTGGAACTGCGTAGCGAACTCCAGCTCTCGGCCCACAGCCTCATCCGTGCCCAGCAGGACATCATCAACTACCTGAACCAGATTAAGAGCCAGGTGATTCTGGTAGAGAAAATCCGGAAGGTGAAGTACCTGCAAGACCAGTTTGAGCTGCGTTCGCGAAGCAACCTCTCGGAAGTGCTTGAAAGAGAACATTCCGTACTGGTGGAAGGCAACGTGCCGTCTTCGTTCAAGCTGTCACTGCCCTACCTGAGTACCGACGAGGCACGTCCTGTCATCCTGAAAGTGCTGCGCAACCTACAGTACCGCGAAATTATCCGCAGCAACGAGGCGGGCGCCTTCAGCGAGGAGGACATGGAATCGCAGGCCATGTACCAGGAGGTCATCGACCTGGAAGAAACCCTGAGCGACTACATACAGGCGCAGGCACAGGCCCGCTGGAACGATGCGTCGGCTCCGGAAGAAGACCTCTTCCACTACCTGATGCACTACACCTTCGCCCGCGAAGTGGACGAGCAGGAACGCACCACCTTGTTCTGCCAGATGGTGTCGCTCTACGAAAACCGTCTCCGTATCAGCGAGGAATTCGGCCTGTATCACCAGTACGAATATGCCAAGGTGTATCCGGCTAACTCGTAACCCACTCATCCCTATACATTTGACTTATGGAACTGAACATACATATACCTGACAATACTGCGGCCTTGTTCGACTGCCTCCAGAAGGGACAGTTCATCAGTTCGAACAGCTGCAACGAAGCCGTGCGCGACATGTACGACCAGATAGACGACCACTTCGAAGCGCTCTCGGTCTACTTCGCCCAAATCGGCTACACCCTGGAACGGGGCAACGAATACTTTTACTTTTCGCGCGTGGAACCGCGTACCACACTGGAACAGAAAATCATGCGTGCCTACTACTGGATTGACGTGCTCGACCTGTTCAAGACCTACGACGAGACTTTCGGCGCAGGATTCCGCTTCCAGCCCGAACAGATTCTGGTGGAGGCCAACATCAACGTGATGCTGCAAAACAAGCTCGACGGGCTGCGCAAGCATTTCTCCGACAAGGACGTGCGCAAGGACGTGCTCGACAACCTGATTCGCCAGCTCACCAAGGAATCTTTCCTGGAACTGGAGAACGAGAAGACCAACACCTACAAGGTGATGAGTTCCTGGCACTACCTGGAACGCCTGATTGAAAGTATCCAAATTTACGACGACACTGAAACGGAAGACAATGAGAAACCTGAATAGAATCATCTTTATCAACAGCGCCAACATTCCCTATGCCGACGACATTTACCTGGACGGGAATGTGCACTTCATCGGCACGCAGGGAGTGGGAAAAAGTACCGTATTGCGCGCCATCCTGTTTTTCTACAACGCCGACACCCAGAAGCTGGGTATCCCCGTAGAGAAGCAGAGCTACACGGAATATTACTTCCCCTACTCCAACTCCTACATCATCTACGAGGTAACCACCGAACAGGGAGCGTTCTGCATCCTGAGCTTCAAGTCGATGGGCCGCGTGTGCTACCGTTTCATCGACTCGCCCTACCGCATGGAATTCTTTGTCGACGAGAACCGCACGGCCTACAGCGGAAACGACCGTATCCGTGCCGCCCTCGACCAGTACGGAGTGGACTACTCACGCATCATCTATACCTACGACGAATACCGTAACATTCTCTACGGCAACGGGGCAGGTCCCGAAATGAGCCGCTACTCGCTCATGGAGAGCAAGCAGTACCAGAATATTCCGCGTACCATACAGAATGTGCTCCTCAACTCAAAACTCGATGCGGAGTTCATCAAGAAGACCATCATCTCGTCCATCAACGAAGACGAGACCGCCATCGACCTGAACACCTACAAGGAGCACCTGAAGAACTTCGAAACCCGCCTACGCGACATCGAAGAGTTCCAGAAACGCGAAACACAGAAACAGGCCAAGGAAATCACCTCCCTCTCGGCACAGGTATCACGCCAGCAGACCGCTCTCGTGCAGGGTTGCCGCGAACTGGCCGCCACCTACCGCCTTACCGAAAGCCAGTTGCCCAAGGCCGAGGAACAGAAGCACCAGGCTGAGAAGGCACGTACCGCCCTCCTCGCCCGCCGTCAGGAGTTGCAGGAACAGTCGCGCCAGCGATGCGACAAGATGCAGGAGGCACTGGCCATCCTGAACAATGAGTTGCAAAAGGCACAGCAGAAGGAAAAGGAATATGCCCGCCGCCAGATAGAAGAAATCATGGAGCGTTCGGCCCGCAAGGAGGAGTGGAAGAACAAGCAGCAGGGATTGCAGGAAGAGCAGCGCATCCTTACCTCGCACTACACGGAAATCTCTACCAAGTACAAGTCGCTCATCCAGAGCCTCGACGAACAGTGGAACCGCATCCATGAGGCCAAAATCAAGCAGCTAGAGGGACTGAACAACACGTTCAATGCCCGCATCGAAGAAGCCCGCCGTCAGCACGAAGCGGCTACCGAAGCGCTTTACCAGGAATACGAACAGCTCTCGCAGCAACTGCATCCGGAACGCAGCAGCAAGCAGAACGAACTGACCGCCCTCGACTACCAGATGCAGCTGTGCCGCAAGGAGACTTTCTTCGAAGCCGAGCAGGAGGAGCTGAAACACCGCATCCAGTCGTACACCGGTCTGCACATGAGCAAGAAGAACCGCATCAACAACGCCCAGCTCATCATCAAGGAACTCACGCTGAAGTGGGAAGAAGAGTTGCAGAAGGGACTGAAGGAGAAAGACGAGGCACTGATGCAGTTGCAAGCCGAGCACTTGCAACTCCGCCCGCGTATGGACGAACTGGAGACCTTCCTGAAAAACAGCAAGAGCACCCTGCAAGGCTGGCTCAAAGAGCACAAGAAAGGATGGGAAGAAAACATCGGTAAGCTGTGCGACGAGTCCATCCTCTGGCAGACCAACCTCTCGCCGAAGATTGTAGACGAGGGTACGTCGTTCTACGGCATCTCCATCTCCCTGCAGGACATCGAGCGCCACATCCGCTCCATCGACGACTATCAGGCGGAACATGACAAGGGCATCAAGCGACTGGCGGAAATTCAGGCTGAAACCCTCCGTCTGCAACAGGAGAAAGAGACCCTGGAAGAGCAGTTGAAAGCCAAATACCAGCCGCGCATCAAGGAACAGAAAGACGTGATAGCCGTGCAGGAATACGAGCTGGAGAAACTGGAACAGCAGTACCAGAAGGATATGCTCGACCTGGACGACTGGAAGAAGAAGGCGGAAGCCGAACGTACTGCCAAACTCCGGAAACTGGAAGAGGAAAAGCAACGCATCGCCACAGAACTGAAGGAAATTGACGGTAAACTGAACAACCTGAACCGCAAAAAAAGCGAGAAGCTGAACCAGCTGAAGCAGGAATGGAACCGGGTGCAGCAGGACATCGCACACGAGAAGGAGACACAGGCCGGCAGCATCCGTCTGGAGGATAAGGAAGAGCAGCAGCGCATCGCCATGGAGAAAGCCGAATACGAGCGCCAGATGAAGCAGGAACTGCACTCGCAAGGAGCTGACACCGAACGTCTGCAACAGATTAGCAGTCAGTTGCGCGATATCGACCGGGAACTGCAGTTCATCAAGGAGCACGCCACCCTGCTCATCGAGTACCAAAAGGACAAGCGCGACCTTATCGACCACATTCCGGAATGGAAGCGTGAACAGGAGGAACAGAAACGCCAGCTCAGCCAGGAGAAGGACAACCTGCGCCGGGAAACCTCGGGCTTGCAGGAGCAGATTGATGCCCTGAACAAGGAACTGCAGCAGGCTGAAAAGGAAGTGACACAGCTCCAGACCAACCTGGAGGCGTACAGCAAGATTTCGGCCTACGACTGGTACAAGCCGCATCAGGATATTTTCAATCCCGAGAACCCCGTCACGCTGGAAATCCACACGCCGCGCACCTGTCTGGAACTGATTGACGAACTGGGCCGCACGGACAGCCAGTACATGACGCTGCAAAACCGTCTGCGCAAGGAGGTGAACCTCTTCACCGGTCACTTCGACGAGGAGAATACCTTCAAGTTCAAGACCAAGTTTACCGAGGACTGGGAGTATATCCGCTTTGCCGAAGAACTGCACGACTTCGTGGAAGAGAACAAAATCAGCGAATTCGTCCGCCGCATCAACAACGAGCACTCCGACATCTTCAAGCGCATCAGCATGGATACCTCAATGCTCACGGCTTCGGAAGACGACATTCAGGACCTCATCGGTCAGGTGAACAAGGGATTCCAGACGTGCAACTTCGTGGGCGTTATCCAGTGCATCGAAATGAAGGTGGAAGAAAGCAGCAACCGTGTGGTAAACTGTCTGCGTGCCATCCAGAAGTACTATAACGAGCATGCCTATGACCTCACGCCGGGCACCAACCTCTTCTCGTCGGAAAACGAGCAGCTGGTGAAGCAGGAGGCCATCGCCCTGCTCCGCGACTTCATCAAGGAGATTCACGCCTACCGCTACGACAGCATCCGCCTGTACGACTCGTTCGAGCTGCGTTTCCGCATCATCGAGAACAACAACGACACGGGCTTCGTGGAGAAACTGTCGAACGTGGGTTCGGAAGGTACCGACATTCTGGTGAAGGCCATGATCAACATCATGTTGCTGAACGTGTTCAAGGAAGGGGCTTCGCGCAAGTTCAAGGACTTCAAACTGCACTGTATGATGGACGAAATCGGTAAGCTCCATCCGAACAACGTGAACGGTATCCTGAAGTTTGCCAACGACCGGAACATCATCCTCATCAACGGATCGCCTACCGAACTGAACCGCGATGCCTACAAGCATGTGTACCTGCTTACCAAAGGAGCGCAGAGCAAGACACGCATCGCCCGACTTATTTCGGACCAGAAATTATAGGCTTTTCAACCTTTAAAACAGGGTTGAAAAAACGCCTTTGTGTTTTAACTTAAACGCCTTTACGTTTTAGGTAAAACGCAAGGGCGTTTTACTTTAAATGCACTTGCGTTTGAAAGCAAACGCTTAGGCGTTTTAGAAGTGCTTACCATGATTCCAAATAATAGAATTTTATTTTACAAATCAGAATTTTATTCTTATCTTTGCCACATGACAATCGAGTGAATCTAATGAGAATATTTACAGAACAAGCTATAAAAGAATATGCAGAAGCGCATCCTGATGCAAAAGTAGCTTTGCAAGAATGGACTACCATAGTTAAAAGAAGCGAATGGACTTGCTTTGCAGACGTAAAAAAGACCTTTAATAGCGTAGATAATGTGGGTAACCAACATTATGTATTCAATATCAAAGGCAATAGCTACAGACTGATTGTAGTGATAAAATTCACTATAAAGTTCGTTTATATTCGTTTTATAGGCACTCATGCCGAGTATGATAAGATAGCTGATTGTTCAGTTTTATAATTAAACAGAATCGGCAATTACCGATCAACCAAGAGCCATGACAAAGATAGAAACAAAAGCTCAATACGATTGGGCAGTAAAAAGAGTTGAGGAATTACTTCCACTGGTTACAGATGAAACCCCTCTGGATAATCCTCACAGTATAGAGTTGGAATTACTTTCTAATCTCGTTGCAGATTATTCTGAAGAACATTTCGCACTGGGAGAACCAACGCTGGTTGATGTCCTCAAACTTCGTATGTATGAGATGGGACTTAATCAGAAATCTTTAGCAAAATTAATCGGAGTCAGTCCTTCACGCTTGAGTGATTATATTTCCGGTAAATGTGAACCGACCTTGAAAGTAGCCCGCGAAATCAGCCAGAAATTGAATATTGACGCCAATATAGTACTGGGTGTTTAATATGAGTATAGAAAACAGAAAAACCGCCTAATTCACAATGTAATAAGCGGTTTTAAGTCGGAGCCGAAAGCGGGACTCGAACCCGCGACTTACTCATTACGAATGATTATCCAAGAATAATATAAAATCACTGTGTATCAGTTATTTATAATTTAATTTAAGCTGAATAAGGATACTCATTAGAACATTTTTTCTACTTGAATGCCCTTCCCTATCCTGTTGTCGGATACCTATCAAATCTCTAAAGAAAGTATGAATGCTTCAGATGTTTGCTTATCCGATATTGTCATCTTTTGATATTCTGATACTGCTTGTTCTATAAATCCACGCTTCTTTAAAACCTTGAGTTTGGGAATAAGAGCCGCAACTTTCTCCTCATCAACGGAGGACATTTGTTTATATACATTGAGACAAAAATCTATTGCAGACTGTAAATCCTCAAGGCCCGTTTCTTCCATATAGAATTTACACGCTTCAGGAACGCGGTTTAATCTTATGAACTTGGAGATTATATACTGCATGGAATCATTGGGGTCAAAATCAATATCATCATAGGACACAGCCTGTAGCTGATATTCATTAATTTTTTCTATATCATCAATCGAGCACCCAGTACGATTCTTTAAAAGCTCCTTTGCTTCGTTTATTCTTTCCTCACGCAAAAGCTCTTCTCTCTCCTTTTCCTTCTGCTCTTGGCAAATGCCTTTATACTCTTCCGAGATAGGATTTCTGTGTTGACTCAAAATTCGATTCTTTTCGTAATCAAACTCTTCCTCCGTCAATATTCCTTTCTCTTTATAGTCGTAGATTTTTTCAAGTAAGTCATACAGAAAGTATCTGTCTTGAGTAGTTTTCTCCAATGTAATAGCAGTCCCGGATGCGGAAACCATAAACATGGATTTGCCACCGCCAGAAACTTCGTCAAAATCCACATGTAAACCGACGATTGCATCTGCATGATAACTTTCAGCCTTTCCAGTCAGTTCCTTCATTACTTCGTCGTAAATTGTAGTCAATTTACTCTTGTAGCTTCCAGAACGTCCGCCAAATACATCTGTCAAAGAGGCTGCAATATCGGAAAACAGATTTGTACCTATTACCACATTCGCATTGACTACCCCAAGATATTTTCTTATTGTATATCCTTCTATACTATTTGTTGTTGTTACTATCATAAATCTCTATTTTAACCATTTTGCAACACCACCATGATGAGAGCAAGTTCCTCTACGGCTTTTACTAAAACTATATGTTCCATCTCTGCATAAAGCAGTTGCCCCAGGAGGTGCAGAAGAATAATATGTAGGAGACTGAACTCTCTCACCTCTAGAATTAGTATAATATCTTATTTGTCCTGATGAATGATTTTCAGAAGAATAATAAACTTTTTCTTTTGAAAGATACTTCGTTGAAACATATCCAATATACCCATTATAACTAACAGGAATCCATTTGCAATCACAATCCTCATCAATTAGAACTGCAGTACCTCTAGGAATCTGAGTAATAATAGAAGATGTTACATCAGGAGAATCTCTTAAATTTAGGTTTGCCGTTACATATCTTACTACTTCTTGTGCATGAAATGTGCAGAAAAAGAACAATCCCATCAACAAAGTCAATACTCTTCTCATTCCTTTTTGTTTTTTGATTTATCAAGTAAAGTTTGTGCCTTTTCTAGTCTTGTTATATAACTCATGACATCATATTGAACGAAAGCCCATTTCCCATCTTCATACTTAATACTTTCGTTGGTCTCTAATGCTTGCATTACTTGATTATACATAGAATTATCCTCATCAATTACCATATTGGCTCTTCTCTCATTTTCTTTCATGAAGACTTCTATTGCAATTTTTATAACTCGGATTTCATTCTCATAATCTTTTCTTTTTCTGTAAAGGATAGCAAGTCTCTCGTATGGGTGCTTAAGCGGTAATCTGTAAATGATTGATTTCTCATACACATTAATAGCTTCATCAATCATTCCTTCTTTTTCTAAATCAATTCCAATATTAACAATCCGAGAACTCTTATCAAAATTATCCTCTATATTAGTATCTTTTGTTGTTTCTTGGAACATGTCATCACTCAGGTTTTCTAACCTCTCAGCCAACTCAACTTCATCCTTACAAAGCACGTCATGAAGGTTTGCTCCATTTGCTGGTCCAACAATCCCAGCTTTCTCAAGTAATCCCATTATCCTTCTTGCCCTATTATATCCTATTATAAGTTTACGCTGAAGAAGAGAAGTACTTCCTTGCTGCTGATTCACGACCAAACGAGCCGATTCTTCAAATAATGGATCTAATTTATGTATCACGGAATCCTTTAAAACATTTTCTTCTCTATGAGACTCATTTTCTTTTAGAGTAGAAGTATTTTCAGATACGTATTTCTCTTCTGATATGTTTATAACTTTATCCGGGATTATATGGATAGGTTCTACTTTATCAGCATTATAGTTTAAATTATTAGCTTCCGTTTTACTATCAGGAATAAAAGCACAACAAATACCAATTAAGGCAAGTATAGGAAACCAAACCCATGAAGCACTTGTAAGTAACGGAATCATTACTGAAGCCAGTAAAAACAGAAATGTCAAAATAAACCTCAACGGATTGCTATTAATTGCTTCATTTTCTTGTTCACGCTTAAAAGAATAATGTTTATCTCTATCATAGTTACTACTACCTCCCGATATTTTAGTCCGAGAATATATACCAGTTCCTGGTATCCCGGTATTCACATAAACTCCTTTCTTACCCACATTCACTGAAGCTCCACGCGGACCTACAGACCAACTTGTCCCTGTTTTGCTTATGTTTAAATGCACCCCAGGAAAAATCTTCACCCTTTTCCTAAAATAAAGTCCCATATTATTTCATTGTGTTCATTCTAATACTCAATTTTACCAAAGCCATAGCTCTCACAGAAGATAATGGAAAATCTTTGGGTTGGTGGTTTTGATTGTAACTTACCAGTTTTATCCAGTCTTCACCTTTTTCTGAATGCTGGACGTATTTTACAGTTAAGTATTCATCTCCATCCAGATCTATTGACACAAGGTACATTTCTCCAAAGAAAATATGACTCATTTCTAAAGGTACCTCCTTATATGCTACGATGTCACCAGATTTAAGTAATGGATACATGGAGTCTCCTTTGACATAAACAGCCCCATCGCATTTAGGGATATTTGGAATATTGATTTGTCCAAGGATATTCTGGTCTTTGTTGTCGAAGAGGGATTTCAAGTTTGCAGCAGCTTCAACATCATAAAGGGTTATCAATCCATCTTCTTCAGCTTTTTCTATGCTCTTTGGGTGAAATATTTGAGTAACTTCAGGTTGCTGTCGCAAAGGTGTTCCACGGCCAGTTAAGATATAATTAGCATCAACATCAGAATATTTACTAAGGAATGGCATTAAGATTTTTGTAGAAACTTCATTTGTTTCACCATTCCTCAATTTGACCATCATGTTTTTTGTGATACCCTCAACATCCGTGTAAACCCTGTAGTCAGTTAGATTGAGAGCTTCCATGGTTTCATAAAACCGTTCTTTTACAGAATTTCCCATAATTAGTTGCAATTTTATTTGATAGTATCTTTAAGGATACTATCTTTGTACTGTAACAAGTACGAGATGTTACAGAAACAATTAGTTAAACATTCCTCCTAAGAGGTTTAAATACATCTCCAGATAGCCCGTACCTATTGTGAGAGTAACTTGTAACATAATGATATCATTTATTATTAGCTCATTAAGTATTGTTATCAATCTTGTAATAATCTATATGAATTACAAAATGGATGAGAAAATTGATGAGAATAATAAAAAAATCAGGAAGTTACTAGAAGACTAAATTTAATGCTTGTGTTCTTTCTCTTCCATGACCAAACTCGTCATCCCATACTAATCGAATGATTGGAGCTGGATTATGTCCTTCAAATAAAATCATAACTATATCGAAATGATCCCCTTTGTTTAATAATGGATAAGAGGCTTGTTTTACCATTAATTGAATACCAGAATCATCATCTAATATGTCATCTGAGTAAATCTTTATATTACGAGCGAGTCCTTTTCCATTATTGAATACGCGTATTCTCCATCCATTATTTCCAGTTTTGAATGCGTTGGCACATATTTCTGCTTTTTTTTCTTCTTCCTCATCCTTTTTGTTTTTCAGTAAAGTGTATTCATTAATTTGAAGCTGCTGTTTATTAAGCTTTCTCCTTGTGTTCCAAGTATATATTCCTGCAAATACGGAGACAAAAAGGCTAACTAATGATATAATATCAGATATTTCCATTATTTGATTTTGATTTCCTTGTTTATTTCTTTGAATACTTTTTTAAGTTCTGTTTTTACAATCTTTTCTGCATCCTCTTGAACTTGATGAAAAATATCTTCTTGAACATCTTGATTGTATTCAAGGAGTTCATTATAACCACCTAAGTACTCGCGTCCACATGTATTGCATTTTATATAAGATTGGTCTTTATTAAATTCAAAATCTTCACCTGCACAAGTTATACATCTTAGTTTTGCTTCATAATACTTCTTCATATAATACTGTATTAAGGCTCTTAACAGTTAAATAATGTTTTATGGTATCCAAAAAGAAACTATTTGTTTTGTTGGTTTCTTTTTAGATACTATATTTGCATATCGAAACTTTGATACGAAACAAATATAGTAAAAAACAACTAACCCTCACACGATTATGAAAAGAAATGTATTACACGAGATTATGAGCCTTGCATGGCAGTTGGTAAAGAGAAACGGTTTCTCTATGAGTGATGCAATGAAATGCGCCTGGGCAAACATGAAGCTGAGAGCTGCAATGAAGCAAAGAATAGTAAAGTTCTACTTCAAAAAGGTAGATGGTTCTGTTCGTGAAGCCTACGGCACGCTGAAAGAAAATCTGATACCAGCCACATCAGGTGAAAGCAGAAAGAAGAATGACACTGTTCAGGTGTACTTCGATACTGAGAGACAAGAATACAGATGCTTCAAGAAAGCTAACCTTTTAAACATCGCATGACTATGACACGCCACGAAATCGAAGAAGAACTTGACGGGCTGTACAAAGACTTGAACTTCGCCTACAACGCAGATGAAGAGACTTTATGCAGGGCTTTCAATGCTGACAGCAAGCAAGAATACATCAAAGTACTTACTGAAGAGGTGGACAAATACGAAGCCCTTCTTGAAGAATACAACCTGCCTGAAGATGATGGCATGGACTACATCAGCCTTCAGTTATCACAAGGCATGGCAGTTACACGCTGGTAACTCACCTACCCTGCTGACGGACTGAACGGCAACCGATAGCGAGAATCGGGCAGGGTTCTACTTGATTGGTTCTTTGACATGATGGAAATTTAGGCTTACCGTTAAGCCTGACGTGAAACGGACGACTGAGTAGCGATAACGGCTGTGTGAAAAGAGTATGAGTAAAGGGCTGCACTAAGCAAACGCAGCATACGAATCACACAGATAACAAAAAGACACTTATACGATTGCAGGTGGCCGTAGGCCGGCTACAAAGACAATCTTCACTGATTAGACACCAGCATGAACTATATATACCCGTGGCTTACCAGACCTTTGATAAGCAGTAAGGCAACCACCGGAACGCCCACGGGAACGATATTTAATACACACGGTTATGAAAATACTACTTTTTCTCTGTGCATTGTCCGTTCTGGTAATGCACTTCAATCAAGACCTATCTGCTATGTACTGGATAGGATTCGTCGGGTTTATAATCACTGGTTTTTCAATCGCAAACAGACTGGACAATGAACGAGCTGCAAGAAACAATAAAAAGCATCTGTGATGAATTTGCGGACATCAACGCCATTCTGGCGGCACGCTCAAGGGAACTGGACAGACGGGAGCTGTTCGACAAGGAGATAGATACGGAAATCAAGAACATTAAAAAGAATAGACATGAAAACAAATGAGGAATTACAGGGTATGACGCATGATGAACTCGTGGCATACACACAGAATCTGCAACGCGAATCCGAAGAATACAGAAAATCAATGCTGTATTACATGGAAGAAGAGAAAAAGATTGAATCGAAGTTTGACAACTTCAAGAACATGGTCAAATCGCTGGTTGCACTAGTCGATTAGTTTTTATGGGTTATAGAAAATGGGTAGATGCCGGGCTATGAAAGTCCGGCATTTTTATTGGCAGATAGTTCAGGCGGTAGAACACCATGTAAGGGTTAGCATGGAAGTCACGGGTTCAAGTCCCGTTCTGCCAGCAAACAATCAAATACTTAAACTATGGTTAGAGAAATTACAGTAGACGAAAACTACCAGACAGTACGTCTTTTTGACGAAATGAAGAAAGGGGACATCTACAAGGTTCCCTATGACAAGAAACGGCATACCGGAATAAAGCTGGAAGCATCACGCCGCAATCGTGACCTCCGCTTGATCGGGACTCTTAAAAACAAAATGGACGTGAAATACCGGGTATCAGCAACAGAGTATCCGGGTTTCTCGGCAATTATCTGCTTAAAATAAAATGCTTATGATAAACGAAGATGTATTGAAAATCGTCTTAAACAACAAGTCCTTCGGGAAATACGAAGCAGCTTCGATAGTAGGCGGTCTCAAAAGGTTGAAAGAATTGTGCGAATCCGGAAGGATAAGATACAAGACCAAAGAAGGCGTACCACACAGCAGATGGGCTTGTAATGCCTGGGACGTGATAAAACATGCAAAATTGATGTATTAATATATTACTTTAAAACTATTGCGTTATGAGTTTGATTAAGAAATCCAATGAATTAGTAATTCCTTCCACCGTTAAGATGATGATTTACGGTCAGGCAGGTATGGGTAAGACAACAGTAGCATTGAGCGCACCGAAACCGCTGCTGCTCGACTTTGACAATGGTGTGAAACGTGTAAATATGGCACATCTGGACGGTATAGACATCGTACAGGTAAGTTCATGGCAGGATGTACAACAGGTGTTGCAGGAAGACCTTTCGGCCTATCAGACAATAGTTGTAGACACCATCGGAAAGATGATGGATTTCATCATTTCTTACAAATGCGGTACACGACAGCCACAAATCAAGGACTGGGGAGGTATCAACGCTGAGTTCTCATGGATGACACGAACCCTTTCATCACTGAACAAGAACGTAGTGTTTGTGGCCCACCGTGACACTCGGAAAGAAGGTGACGACACCGTGTTCATACCTGCTTTAAGAGAAAAATCGTACAACTCTATTGTTACGGAACTTGATTTGCTGGGGTATCTGGAAATGCGCAATGAGAACGGTGTGCAGAAGCGTACAATCACATTTGACCCCACATCAAGAAATGACGGGAAAAACACCTGCAATTTGCCGGGACTGATGCAGGTGCCTACAATTCTTGACAAGAATGGAAATCCCACTGCCAAGAACGAATTTATCACTGCAAAGGTAATTATGCCCTACCTGAGCATGTTGCAGGTAAAGAAAGAAGAAGCTGCAAGGTATGATAAGGTCATAGCTGAAATCAAAGAGAACATCGAACTTATTACTGATGCCAGTTCTGCAAATGAGTTTGCGTCAAGAATTAATGAGTTTGAGCATGTAGGCAGTTCCTTGAATATGGCCAGAAATCTGTTTTCAGTAAAAGTAAAAGCTCTCGGGCTGGTATTCGATAAAGAGACAAAGACTTATGCAGACAAAGCAGCCTAAATTCAAGTTCTATGCTACACTTTTGGATGCCTTTACAAGCTATCTGAAAAGTGATGCCATCTGGGAAAGGTATTGGGGATTCAGTGAGAATCCCCCACATACCCCCGAAGAGTTCAGACAGCAGCAGTTTCAGAGCCTGATTGACACTATAAACCGTGTCCCGTTTGATAGTGAAGCAGCCGACAAGGGAACGGCTTTCAATGAGGTAGTCGACTGTATGGTTGAAAACAGGAAATCAGACAAGGTACAGGTGGAAAGACTATTGTCAGACATGCAGGATGGCAAACAGACATTGGTCGGGCTGAGAGCCACCTATAAATACCGTCAGTTCGATTTCCCTATCTCAATCTGCCGTGAGTTTGCAGACTATTACAAAGGGGCCTTGACCCAGCAACGGGTTAAAGCAGTTTTGCCAACATGCTTCGGAGGAGTTCTTCTATATGGTTATATAGATGAACTGATGCCGATGTCAGTACATGACATAAAAACTACCGGAAGTTACTATGTAGGTAAGTTCAAAGACCACTGGCAGCACATGGTTTATCCATACTGTCTGATGCAGAACGGAAGTGATGTAAGGTCATTTGAGTATAATGTTACGGACTTCAAATCAACCTATACTGAAAGCTACACTTTCGTACCGGCACGGGATATACCTATCCTTATAAATCATTGTGAGGACTTTATCCGGTTCTTGAATGACAACAGAGATTTGATAACCGATAAGAAAATTTTTGCAGAAGATGCCTAATCAAATAACTGGACGGCTGGTCTATATTGGCCAGCCCCAAGAAATCCCATCCAAAAGCGGTGGCAACCCGTTTGTGAAACGTGAATTTATTCTTGATGCCACAACCTATGACCCCTATACAGGTGAACGAAGCCAGTACGAGAACGTCCTGCCACTTGAAGTAAGTGGTGACAAATGTGCCGAACTTGACCAGTTCAGAACCAGTGATGTAATAACGGTTTCCTTTGCCCTGCAAGGTCGGGAATGGACAAATCAGGACGGACAACTAAAACGCATGGTGTCCATCCGCTGCTATAAACTGGAAGGCCGTCAGCCAATGCACCAGCCAGCATCCGTGCCAGCACAGCAACCGGCACCGTCACAAACGCCACCCATGGCACAGGCATTTCCACCTGATGTAGATGCGAACGGAAATCCCAAAGACGACTTACCGTTCTAGCCTATGAGCATATTCAATCTGAAGAATGAATACGATATACCCAAGTTCAAGGCTTATGTAAACAAACTGTTCCAGGAGCATGCAGTTGTGGAAGTGAGAAAGAAGCTTCCTAACCGCACGCTATCCCAGAACAGCTATTTGCATCTGCTTTTAGGGTATTTCGGTAGTGAGTACGGTTGCAGCCTTGACGAAGCAAAGATAGACTTCTATAAAAGGATTTGCAACCGTGATTTGTTTGAGAGAAAGACGGTCAACAAGAAAGGAAAGGAAGTAACCTATCTGCGAAGTTCTGCAGAACTGACAACAGGTGAGATGACTTTGAGCATTGACCGCTTTCGTAACTGGAGCGCATCTGTGGCCGGAATTTATCTGCCTTCGGCCAACGAACAACAGATGCTAATTTTTGCACAACAAGAAATCGAGCGTAATAAAGAATTTATATGAAAAAATACAGATTAAAAACAGAAGCAGTTCCATTCTTCGTAGACAAATTAGCGACAGCAATATGCGACATGCAAACATGGAAAGAATATAAAGTTGATGAAAAAGCTCTTGAAGAGGTTGAAGAAGCAAGAATAGAATACGGGAAAAACAAGAATGATGTATGTAAAGATTTAAGCAGTTATGGAGAGAAGGGGGCGCAGTTTCACTTTACTATTGTTTTCCCTTCTATGAAGTTCAAAGAGTACAATGAATTTACTAAAGGTAAAATGATTCGAGATTTAATGAATAGATTACAGAATGAAATAAATATGTTCATGAATGGATTTTACAATAATCAAAAAGAATAATTATGGACAAATTTTTAGGACAAGACATCCCTGAACAGGAACGATGGCAGTTCCTTCAGGACAACGCCGATGCGGTAGAGAAAATCGGATATACTCACCGATTCACCCCTGAAGAACTGGCTCAGAAGAAAGAGACTTTGGCCGAGGTATCAATCACCATCAACGATGTCGAGATGGAGAAGAAAGAGGCTATGGAGAGTTTCAAAGAACGCCTAAAGCCTTTGAATGAAGAAAAACAGGAACTTTTGGACCACATCAAAAGAGGTTCGGAGTTCGTCGAGAATGAAGAATGTGCAAAATTCCTATACCATAAAGAAAAGATGGTAGGATTCTACAACAAGTTAGGTGAACTGGTTTATAGCCGCCCAATCATGCCACAAGAAATGCAGAAGACAGTATTTAGTATTAACCGTAAAACTGGAACAGAATCATGAGTGAAAACAAAATCAATTTGGTAGTACCGAAAGAGTACAATGGTACCCCCATCGAAGTAGTATTGAGAGAAGGTAAAGCATCCGTAGCCCTTGACCCGAAAGAACCGGAGAGAGTAGTTATCAATGGAACGATAGAAGCACCCTTCAGATGGCTGGAAAAGCGTGTCGAACTGATTAATCAGAAATCGGCCAATATCATTGTGAACCGTGATAAGATGTGTCTGGCTTTGACTATTGATGAAACCAATTATTACCAGACAGTAATTAGTGGAGTTTTACAGGCTTCAAAGGAAATGCAGGAGTTCGGTATCAATGCGGAAAGGAAATGGGAACCTATCAAATTGTCCCAGTTCTTCAAGATGCACCGTGCCTTCTTCAAGGATAAGTCTGAGAACATGATGCTGGTTTCCACTTTGAAGAACTTCAAGGCGAAAGTGAATCAGGATATAGAACGTAGCAAAGAGGAAAACGGGAACAAGACGGATAACTATTCTCAAGTGGTTGATTCCAATCTGCCAAAATCGTTCAAACTGAATATCCCTCTTTTCAAAGGTTTTGCCTGTGAAGAAATCGAAGTTGAAATCTACGCCGATGTGGATGGGCGGGAAGTTTCCCTTTCTTTGGTTTCTGCCGGTGCGAATGAGGCCATTGAAGAATACAAGAATAAGGTGATTGACGAACAGGTTGAAGCAATCAAAGGTGTTGCACCTGACATCGTAATCATTGAGGTGTAACAATGAGAAAGCAAATTTATTTAATTCTGTTTCTGGTAGTCGGAGTATCTATCGGAAACAGAATATTCAATCACCTCAACGCTTGGCTGGGCGTGGTAATAATATCAGCCACAGTGATTTATTTCGTTTATAAACTAATTAAAAATTTGAAGAATGAAAAGATTGATTAATCTAATGTTGGTCTGTATGACCTTAGTGGTATTTGCTTCATGCGAAAGAGTAGCCCCTAATTATGCCGGTGTTCTAATGGAGAACTATGGGAAGCAAGGAAAAGAGGATTTTAAGGTAGTGTCCGGTAAAGTTTCCACTTGGGAATGGGGCACTGAATTGTTTCAAGTTCCATTGTTTGACCAAAGAGGGGAATTTGCTGAACCTGTCACATTGAAGGCTGCTGATAACACTGAATTTAACGCACGTCCTACTTATTCTTATAAAGTTATCAAGAATAGAGCTATAGATGTTGTATTCGATAACAAACATATAGATAAAGCTGATACAGAATCAGGAAAAGACGGGTTTATGCAAAGCCTTGAAGATAATATACTTGAACCTCGTATTTATGATTTAATCAAAGAAGAAAGCCGTAAGCACAAGACAGACAGTTTAATGGCTGACGGTGGTTCTCTTCTTTTTGAAAAGCGGTTGGAGCAGATTGTGGATAAAGAATTTGAGAAAAGAGGGCTTCAATTGCTGACTTTTTCTGCACAGCTTGAATTTTCAAAGGCTGTGCGTGAGAAGATTGATAGTCGTAATGAGGTGAATACCAATATATCTGTATTAGACCAGCAGATTGCAGAGCAGAAGAAACGCAACGAATTGGAGCAATTAAAAACAGAACAGGCTATCATTCAATCACGTGGGTTGACTAAAGAAATACTCTATAAGCAATTCATAGATAAATGGGATGGCCGTACACCACTTTATGGAATTGCCCCTGAGTTTTTAAAAATAACGAAATAGCATGAATAAACGCCCGGAAAGACGGGCATACGGGCGCAAGCACAGGACGTGCTTTAGTATGGAGTAATTGCGCAATATCTCCATACACTTGTACCATTGAATTAGCTAATATATGAGCAAGTAAAACCGTGATGGTTGGGCGGGTTCGATTCCCGTTGCGTCCACAAATAATCTCAAAAATAAAGAATATGGAAACAAAAAAAGTAACTCAAGTCGTTTACATCGCTAATGATGGAAAAGAGTTTCTTACAGAAGAAGAATGCAAGAAGCATGAAGCGTTTGTGAAAGAGGTTTTGTGTAATATTTCCTATTTCTGTATCCGTTGCAGACCTGATTTAACTGAAACTGGATACTATATGCATAGAATATATGCAGCAGTCCTTTCTAAAAATGGATTGTTCAGTAAGGAAATCGCATTTCAATGGGCTTTGAAGAAGTTTGGTACTTACTTAGGGGAAAGCGTAATGGGATATGGTTTCCAACCCAATTTTAATGTAAGTGAAGTTTCTAAAGAAGAATATGAAGAATGTCCTGCTACTGTATGGGGAGGCACTCCATTAAAAAGTGAAAAGATATTTTTAAGTCCTCAACGAGTAGATGGATTTCCAAAGAATATTGATTACATAAAAGAATGGGGATTCAAATAATGCCGTATTACATCAAGAAACCAAAAAAGAAGAAAGAAAAGCCTTTGCCGTTATTTGACAAGGCAGGTATCAAGATTAAGAAGAAGCCGGATTTAGTGGCCAAACTCGACAAAGTTTTCAGCCGCTATATCCGGCTTCGTGATTGTATGCCGAACGGGTATTTCCGCTGTATCTCATGCGGCCAGATAAAGCCATACGAACAGGCAGATTGCGGACACTTCCATTCGCGCCGCCACATGGCCACACGCTTTGACGAGGATAACGCCCACGCAGAATGCCGGGCGTGCAACCGGTTCAGTGCAGACCATCTGATACAATATGAAAAGAACCTGAAAGCTAAAATCGGCCAGCTACGATTCGACAAGCTGGCATGGAGAGCAAGCCAGGCGAAGAAATGGACTGATTTTGAATTAATAGAACTCACCAAGTATTACAAGGCTTTGGGAGACAAACTGAGTAAGGAGAAAGGATTATGAGTTATGTTTTACGGGATTATCAGCAGAAGGCCAGTAATGCAGCGGTCAGCTTCTTTGCTAACAGAGCCAAGAAGAACAATGCCATCATGGTACTGCCTACCGGAGCCGGTAAGAGTCTTGTGATTGCCGACATCGCCAGCCGTCTTGAAGGGCACACGCTGGTATTCCAGCCAAGTAAGGAGATACTCGAACAGAACTATCTGAAGCTCTGTTCGTATGGTGTTCTGGATTGTTCCATCTACTCTGCATCATTCGGACGGAAAGAGATTTCAAGGATAACATTCGCCACCATAGGCAGCGTGATTAATCATCCCGAACTCTTCCAGCATTTCCGGAACATAATCATTGATGAATGCCATCTGGTCAATCCCAAAGAAGGAATGTATAAGTCGTTCCTTTCGATGCTGAAATGCAAGGTGCTCGGCCTGACTGCCACACCTTACAGGCTTTCTTCAAGCCGTGATTTCGGAAGTATGCTGAAATTCATCACACGGACAAGGCCGTGCGTGTTCTCGGAAGTGATTTATCAGGTGCAGATTTCCACCCTTTTGGATATGGGGTATCTATCAAAGCTGAACTATTACCCGATGAATCCCATTGGATGGAATGAACTCAACTTAAAGGTGAATACGACCGGTGCCGACTACACTGATAAATCCGTAGTCAAAGAATATGAGCGTATAGACTTCTACGGGTTCTTGGTGAGTATAGTCCAAAGGCTCATGAACCCTAAAAGCGGAATAAAGCGCAAAGGGATATTGGTATTCACAAGGTTTCTGAAAGAGGCTGAAAGGCTTACTTGGTCTATACCCGGAGCGGCAATCGTTTCAGGAGACACGCCCAAGAAAGAACGCGAGCATATCCTTGAAGCGTTCAAATCCGGCGAAATACCGGTTGTCGCAAATGTGGGTGTACTTACAACGGGATTTGATTACCCTGAGTTGGACACTATTGTCATGGCTCGCCCTACAATGTCCTTAGCCCTATGGTATCAGATAGTCGGCAGAGCCATCAGACCCCATCCCAATAAAGAAGCTGGTTGGGTTGTGGATTTGTGTGGCAACATCAAACGGTTTGGGGAAGTCAAGGATTTGAGACTTGTGGATGGAGGTAACGGCAAGTGGGCAGTTTACTCCAAAGGCAGACAATTAACCAACGTGAGATTTTAAGATTATGGAAGGATATATAAAACTAAGCCGCAAGTTCTTCTCGAATGATATGTGGAATGAAGCCCGGACTTTTAGCAGTTGCGAAGCGTGGCTTGACTTGATTCAGTCAGCACGATTTGAGGCAACGCCCCGTATGGAGAGTATCGGAGGTCGAGAAGTCTCTTATACAAGAGGACAGTATCCTGCATCCATAAGATTCTTATCAAAGCGTTGGAAATGGTCTGAGAGGAAAGTACGGACGTTTCTTGCCTTTCTGAGAAGAGAGAACATGATAACTCTTTCCAAGGAACAAGGAATGAATGTAATCACCCTGGTAAAGTACAATGAGTATAATGGCTCAGAGTCTGACACAGCAGGTGACACAAGCAATGGCACAACGAGTAACACAAATATCATTCAGGAAATCAATAATTTACGGATGCAAGTGACACAGCTAATGACACAAGTGTCGACACAGCTGGTGACACACTCTGCCAAAGAGCCAGAAAAGCGACACACGGGTGACACAAAGCAAATAAAGGAGAAGAATATTATTAAAGAAACTACTACTAACGTAGTAGCAAAGAAAGACGCGGCTAAAGCCGCTACTCTCTCCCGGAAAGAATCCTTCTACCAGTCGTTAGTCCCTTATGTCGGCCAGTACCCGAAAGAAATGATTCGGGCTTTCTTCGATTACTGGAGCGAGCTTAACAAGTCAGAAACCAAGATGCGCTATGAACTGGAAAAGACCTGGGAGCTTCCAAGACGGCTGGCGACCTGGGCCAGTCGTGAGAAAGTGCCTTTAAAAACAGATGTGGGCGTAGTTCTGAAGGATAATTCACCGGAAAAATACAAGAAAGGCTGGTAAACATGGAACAGATAAATTTTCAACAGACAATCGAACGGCTTAAAGATACGGGCTTCTCCCCTATTCCTAACGTCGTACAGGTAACCGTTCCGGATGCCAAAAGAGTTCTCTGGGCCGGTATCAGGTACTTCACTGGAGAAAGTGCCAGATGGCTTCCTGAGTACGAAGAAGTGGCAGGCTGGCTGGCCGGCAATGAAGGTCGCGGACTTCTGTGTTTCGGCAACTGCGGACGCGGAAAGACCCTTATCTGCGGAAAGATTCTCCCTTTGGTTTTTAACCATTACTGCCGCAAGGTGGTAAGCTGTTACGATGCACAGCAGATGAACGCTGATTTGGACACCGTGAAGCAAAAACACATCATCTACGTTGACGATATAGGGACAGAGAATTTAAGCGTCAAATACGGCGAAAAAAGGCTTGCATTCGCTGAGCTGGCAGACGAAGCCGAGAAGAAAGGAAAGCTTCTTATCCTGACCACCAACCTCACGATAGACGAGCTGAGAGAGAAATATGGGGAAAGAACCATTGACCGGCTGAGGGCGATAACGAAAACCGTCCTCTTCAGCGGTGAAAGTCTGAGAAAATGATATGAAAATCACAATTAACTGGGTAACTCGTGACTGGAACCTGATCAGGAGACTACGTGAAAAATACCGTCTCCCACAATACATGAACGTGAACGGACTCACAGAAGCAGAGGTTGACGAAGAGACATTAAGCAATCTCCGCAAGGGTGAGCCAAAGTATTTAATCATCAGAAAAGTAGAGAAATGACAAGACAAGAATCAGAAAGAAAGCTCAATGAACTGAGAAAGAAGTATATCGCCTTGATTTCATCCATGAACTTTGCCAAAGCACAGAAAATCAAGAACAAGATTGACTCCCTTGAAAGAGAGCTGGAACCGCATTCCTTGGGAGAGCTTCTTCAGGACTATACACCGGAGTTCAAGGTAGAAATGCTTCGCAAGATGCACAAGCTGTTCATCTACTCCGATTTGCTTGAAGGTGCGGCACTGGAGTTCCAGTCTGAACTTGAATCAAACGGAATATATGCTCAGGTAGTTTTTCAGGTAAAGCGCGTTCTGAAAGAGCTGAGAAGCATAGTACGAATACCGGATGAAGAGAAAAACGCTTCATTGTCTGACAACTTTGCCGGGATGTGTGATGAAGCCGGACTTGTAGTGAGTAACATAATCAACAAATATCTTGCAAAATGATAACGGAAAATGACCCAATGCTTCCACGTAAAGTGGATTTGGAGAAGAACCCTTCTGGAACCGAACTGAAAATCGCCCAGCATCGGGAGCTGGAGAAACATGGAAAGTATGTAGCCATCCCCGGCGACAAGACACGGACGAGAATTTTCGTCCGCAACGGCGAGGATGCGGAAAAGAAGATAGCCGCATACTTAGAAAGAATCAACAACCGGCCTCAAAAATGGAACTGATATGATAAAGTTACTCTATATAGACCTTTTCTGCGGTGCCGGGGGAACCAGTACCGGAGTAGAAAACGCACGCTACGCAGATGAACAGTGCGCTAAAGTTGTCGCTTGTGTAAACCACGACGCAAACGCTATCGCCAGCCATGCGGCCAATCACCCGGATGCGCTCCACTTCACGGAGGACATCAGAACATTGGAACTGTCTCCTTTGGTGGCCCATGTAGAACGAATGAAGAAGATTTATCCGGATGCACTGGTTGTATTATGGGCCAGCCTTGAATGTACGAACTTCAGTAAAGCCAAGGGCGGCCAGCCACGGGACGCTGATAGTCGTACTCTTGCTGAACACCTTTTCCGTTATATCGAGGCCATTGATCCAGACTACATCCAGATAGAGAACGTTGAGGAGTTCATGTCATGGGGCGATATGGATGAACATGGGCACCCTATCAGCAAGGACAAAGGACGATGCTATGAGAAGTGGAAACGTAACGTCAGGAAATATGGTTACGATTTTGACTGGCGCATTCTTAACGCTGCCGATTATGGGGCATACACCACTCGCAAGCGGTTCTTCGGTATCTTCGCCAAGCGTGGACTTCCGATTGTGTTCCCTGAACCTACTCACTGTAAAGATGGGAAGTCGGATATGTTCGGACAATTGGAAAAATGGAAGCCGGTCAAGGAAGTGCTGAACTTTTCAGATGAAGGAGAAAGTATCTTTTGCCGGAAGAAGCCGCTGGCCGAAAAAACTCTTGAACGCATCTATGCCGGACTGATTAAGTTTGTAGCTGGAGGTAAGGAGGCTTTTATTGTAAAGTATAACTCTATGAGTCGGACGGGGAAATACCAGGCACCAAGCGTTGACGAACCATGCCCGGTTGTGGCAACACAAGGACGGCTTGCATTGGCAAAGGTAAACTTCCTCTCCAAGCAATTCAGCGGCCAGCCGGATAGTAAGAACATATCTGTGGAAGGCCCTGCCGGAACAATCACCTGCAAAGACCACCACGCTTTCGTCTCAGCCTATTACGGGAATGGTCACAACCATTCGGTCGAGCTTCCAGCCCCTACGGTTACGACTAAAGACAGGTTGGCATTGGTAAATACCAGTTTTTTGTGTTCATACAATTTCAAAGATAAAGGAAAGGACATTAACCTTCCATGCCCCACTTTGCTGACGAAAGACAGACTTGCATTGGTAAATTCTGTTTTCATAGATAACCAGTACGGTACCGGAAAACCTACATCCATTGAGCAACCAGTTGGTACAGTAACCACGGTGCCTAAGTTCAATATGGTAAGCTGCAAGCCGTGGATAATGAATACAGCTTTCTCGAATGTAGGAAGCAGCATAGAACAGCCGTCACAAACAATCACGGCCAACCGTAAATGGCATTACCTTATGAATCCGCAGTTTGCCAGTGCCGGAGGTTCTGTGAACAACCCTTGTTTTACATTGATAGCACGGATGGACAAGATGCCTCCCTATTTGGTCGAAGTTGAAGGAGGTATCGGCATACAGGTCACGTCAGTGGACAGTCCGATGACTGTCAAGATTAAGGAGTTTATGGCCTTATATGGCATCATTGACATCAAGATGCGTATGCTAAGGATAACAGAGCTCAAGAAGATAATGGGATTCCCAGAAGACTATATTCTGATTGGCCCACAGTCAGACCAGAAGAAGTTTATCGGTAATGCCGTTGAGGTGAATATGGCCCGTGTGCTTTGTGAAGCTATCTGTAAGGAGATTATAAGAAAAAGAAAGGTTGCGTGATATGAGTGAACTGAAAGTGTATTATGGGTGGGCTAGAATAGGAAATGTCCGTAAGAAGCGTGCAATATCTGTCATGTTCGAGAATGAATGGCATGGTTGCAGGAGCGAACGAGGACAAAGAATACTGAGAGCAGCCCAGGAAACAGTAATAGAGCGATACCAGGATGCGGAAGAAGAGAAAGCTGCAAAGGATTGCAGCCGAATATTTACAGAGTATAGCCTGTTCCTTGACGAAAAGCCAATAAACGGAAGCCTTAACAAGATACTCCAAATGAATAGTGACGCCGATAAGAAACATGTATCTAAAGAAATGCGTGATAAGATTGCTGAAGCCTTACGGAGAGCTTTTATGCAGACGAATCGCAAATACAGAGAACCAGGTTGGCAACAACTTGAATTGAAATTTGAATGATATGGGAAAGCAGGAAAGTATGGATGACTGGTTCCAGATGGCTAAGGATTATGCCAAAGCAGAAAGGGAGCTGAAAGTTGAGCAATGGGTTGAGGTCACCCTTTACTACGGATATGCAGATAAACAAGTCAGCCTTTATCACTACAACCTTCCCCGTGAAATGTATTTCCGTTACCAATGGGTAATTAGATGGAGGATGGCGAAATTGCAATGTCAATATCCAAAACAGATTATTGGCATAAGTCTGTATCACTATGATAAGCGTTCTGGAGAATCGATAGAACTTAATAGTTGTTTGTCTAAGCTGATTTCGGCCAAAGCCCAGATAACGAAAGCAGAACGCAGGATGAATGAATACATAGAGTACAACCATCAAAACAATCTGTTCTTTGATGAGGAATCCGATGAGGAACTGGTTAAGTTCCGGGAGAAGCTGGAGCGCAAGAAAATCGAGTGTGCTGAGTGTGAGAAACGATTGGAACAACTTGTTGAAAAAAGGAGAAATAATCAATGAAAACGAAATTGTATTACCTATTCCTGGCAGTCATGTGGTGGATGCTGGGATAGGTGGAAAGGAGATAAAATGAAACTAACAGCAAAACCAGGAACACAGCTTGAAAAAATATGTCAAGACTTCTACGAGCAGGCAGAATCAGAGAAGAAAGAGGTTTTTAAAATGGTGGAAGACTTTACCGGAGTTAAGCCTATAAACTTCGGCTACTATTGGTATTTCGGTATTACTTGTGTGTGGGCAGAAGATACATGGAGATTTGCAGATTCGTCAAGTCCTCAAAATGTAGTCTCATACACGGTAAGAGGACATACTTACTTCAAGCCGAACAAACGGCTAAAGGTTTCAAAAGATTTTATCAAGAAGTGGAAAGATAAATTCAAAGGCATTGATGGTAGTATTCTTGCTGATTATGGAATCCCAGTATATCATGAAGAAAGTGGTGTCTATTACAACTGGATTCCTATAAAAATCGACAACAGATATGGTGTCGAAGTACCATCCTCTTTACTTGACCGAATGTCTAAGATTGACAACAAACAATATGAGATTGATTTATGAAAAGAGTAAAAGTAAAAATAGAAACAACAGTAGAAACAATGTTGGGCGATAAGCCTGTTAATGAGCTTCTTGGGGATATTGCAGATATATGTCATACATCATTGGAATATTCAACATCAAAAAATGAAGGGTGTGAGACACTCTATGAGGACCAAGAGTATGAAGACTACAGAAATGACATGGAGGATAGGGTGTCTGTTCTTGAAGGTGCTTTTTGTCGCATATTGGATTTACTGGAGGATTAAAAAAGAAAGCAGGTCTGATTGCCAGCCTGCTTTTATATATGGATTTTACGAATATTCAATGGAGGGATTCGAACCCTCATCTTCTCTGTGGAGATGTTCTGACCACTTGAACTACAAAGGAGAACACCATGACTCACGTACATGGCGAAGCAGCATAGCTGCATCTGTCGCACGACATTGATTGTCGCCTCTCACTGACAGTGATGCAAATATAAACATTATTTTTAAATTATGAAAGCAATATCAATCAAACAGCCGTGGGCGAGTCTTATCGCTCACGGTATAAAAGATATCGAGAACAGAACTTGGAAGTGTCCTCAAAAGTATATCGGACAGAGGGTTCTGATACATTCATCAAAGAATACAGTTAAGGATGGGTGGAAAGCATTAACGAGAGAGCAGCTTAAGAAAGTAATTCCACACAAAAATAAACTTTATGGAGGTAATGAGGAACTTCCGCATAGCGCAATAATCGGCAGCGTAGTAATATCTGACTGCGTACAGAACCATCCTTCAGTCTGGGCAGAGAAAGGTTGCTGGAACTGGGTACTGAAGGATGCAGTTCTGTTTGACAAACCTATCCGTGATGTGAAAGGGAAACTTAGTTTTTGGGAATATGATTTGCAACAATTGTAACGGAAAAGGATAATAACCAAAGGCTATTTAATGTTTTGCCATGGAAAGCGTATGAAATGAGATATGACATTCCCATTAAGTGCAACAGAAGCGGAGGTAGCGGTTTTTGTCCTTGGTAATACTGATGAAATCATCAAAACTCTAGATATTGCCATCTGAAACGGAAAGCCGTTGTCCCTGCGTGAACTCAAACAGATAAGGCTGGCATTACAGAAATAATACAGTTGCACATATTGTTCTTTGGCTTGTTGGGATACCGTACTTGTGTTAAATATTAACCCATAAGTTCATTTATCGCTTGGTATATTTGGATAATATGGTTTCCGATATTATTTTTGCAAAAAGTATCATCTAATTCAAGCATGGAAATATCGTGGAAATAGAAAAAATATACCCTCCATATATTTATAGTGTCAAATATGATGGCGAAGATGTAAATGAATTTGAACGTTTGTTTGAGGATTGGAGAAACTTGGATGAAGTTATGGATTTCTTTAAAAAATATGAGAATTATCTCAAATCACAAGTCTGGTCTGCAGTATCCGAGCCAGAAGCTGCCGCTTTTCAGGTACTTGAAGAGGCGGATAATCTGGAAATCCTTTTCCGCAAGTTATATTTCAACGCCAAGGAAGAAAGTAAACCTGACTTTGATTCTTATTTCAAATATTTGGATGGGAAATACAAGTTTGAATATGAATATGTGCCAATGAAATCCTACGGTACAGAATGTCCCTCTTTCATCCGGCTATATGCTATAAAGATGGGAAATAATAGATATATTATAGTAGGAGGAGGCATTAAACTGTGTAAAAAGATACAAGATTCTCCGTATCTGAAAGACCATATTTTCCCCAATATAAACAAGGTTAGGGCATGGTTGAAGAATAACGGAATCTATGAAGAAGATGAATTTATTAATTAAAAGAATAAAACTATGGGATTTAATTTTGAAAAACTGAATGAGTTGGCAAACGACCGTTCACGTGAAGTCATAAGAAAATCCGAGGAACTGGAAAGAAACAGGGATTGGTTACGGATGTCTCGCATGATAGCACTTTCAATCCGGTACCATCTTCGCAAGTCGGGAATTACACAAAAAGCATTTGCAGACATGCTTGATGTATCTCCTGCTTACGTTGGGAAATTACTGAAAGGCAATGAGAACCTTACACTTGAAACAATTTGCCGTGTGCAAACTGTAATAGGCGAGGACTTGATTTCTATCCATCGTCCGTATGAATGTAAGGTTTCCATTCTATCTTATGATATAAACAGCTTTAGCTTTGGTGAAGGAAAAGAAAAATATGAATCTGTTGCTACGGTTACAGAATATTCATCTATTAAAGATGCAGCATAAAACATTAGGATTATGAAAGATGTGATGTATAAATACGCTAAAATGGAATTGGAGCAGTTTGCTATGTTTGAAGAAAACATGAAGAATGAACATGATGAAATCCAAGTCCAAACAGAAGCACAGTTCAAGTATGATAAATCCCAGCATGTGCTTTGCAGCAAAATTACAGTGACATTCTCCAATGGAGAATCTCCATTAATGAGGGCTGTCCTTGACAGCTATTTCTTGATACATCCGGATTCTATAATAGGAATCACTGACAGCGAGGGACATATAATCTTCCCGACCAATGTTTTGGTACAATTTGCTTCTTTGAATTACGGTTCACTTAGAGGAATAATACATCTAAAGACATTAGATACAAAATTGTCTGGTTATATCTTGCCACCTATATTCTTTAATGATATTATCACAAAAGACTATATAGTTGAATAAAACGAAAAAGTAAAAGCGGTGTTTCAACGATTTACCGCTTTTTTTGTGCCCGATGGAAACATCGGGCTTTTTGTTTATATATAACTTTAATTTGAATGAATTTGAATCTAAACCAATTAAGAGATAAGGTCTACCAGTGCGCAGTAGCCCACGGTTGGCACGAAGAGAATCTGAGTGACGAGCATTTCCTTTGTCTGGTCATATCCGAACTTATGGAAGCTGTGGAAGCAGACCGGAAAGGGAAACATGCCAACCGGGTCAATTTTGAATATTACATGAAACAGAGGAAACGTGATGATGAGGAATTTATGTACGCTTTCAAACACGGAATCAAAGACAGCGTTGAGGATGAACTTTCCGACGCCTGTATTCGTCTGTTGGATTTGGCCGGATTGAGAGGATATGATTTAGATAGCTTCGACTACGAAGGAAGCGATACGGAAGATTACTCTGATATGACCTTCACGGAGTCCATGTTTAGAATCTGTGTCTATGTCACCGACAACTTCTACAGGGATGAACCATTTATCCTCCTGAATGAGATATTCGCTTTCTGCCGGGACAGAAATATCGACATCTTCTGGCACATCAAGCAGAAAATGAAATACAATGAACTTCGTCCGTATAAGCACGGAGATAAAAGCTACTGACCATGAAACACGCATTCTACGCCTTAATCATCATACAAGCCCTGTACGAGCTTGTGAAGCTGTTCAGATGTAAATCCCTATATCAACATGCAAAAGTCTTTCAGGACCTAGATAAGACAGCAAAAAGATGGTATCTGATGGCGCATCCATGGCTTCATGTTGCATTATTCATGGATACTATCGGACTTTTATTGCTGGGGATAGGATTGTTTTCAAGCCAATGGATATGTTTCCTTGTTGTCCTGGTCATGAGTTTCAGTCAGATTCAAAAGCTGGGAGAATGGGCTATATTCTTGGACAGTCTGGTAACGGTCATCATCTACACTTTCGCCATCTTGAACGCATACCACTTGGCATAAAACAAAAAAGGGAGCCAGCCCACACGATTAGAAGCCAACTCCCACACACGATTATGATGCAAATATACTAATTCATTCTAAAACTATCGAGCTATGACAAAAGAATTTTCATCAATCGTGGAGTTGAAATCAATACGTGAACAGAAATCAAGATTATCAGAACGCGAGCAGGAGTTATCCTCCCCCATCCTGACTGATTTTACTCTCATCCCGGAGATTTACGACTGGTTCAGAGAGATACTTTCCAGAACAGATTGTCCCCCCAATCCAGATAGCGTCACCCAGCGGAAAAAGTTTCTTTTCATTGTGCTATTTCTCTTCGCTCCCAGTGTACTTGCTGGCGGACGGTTGCCGAATGGTATCCGGGCAGAGATTTCCGGTGTGTTCCCGGATGTTTCCCCGTGTGTAATATCAAACAATATCGCTGATGTTTCCTTTATCTACCAGCAGTATAAGGATTTCCGGCAGGATATAGAGTACCTTTACAACCAGATTTTAGAAAGGCTGAAAATCAAAGGACTAATCAAGTAACCCCGTTCCGAAAGGCTCGGGGTATTTTTATGAAACATATTGCCAATTGTTTGTTCTTGGTTTAAGCAATCTTAGGCTAAAAATCACCATGTTGGTAACTTTGTCTCAAAGAGATAATAACAGCTATCCTCACGGCTGAAAAGTATAAACCCTGCCATCGGTAAGAAGTGAGGAGCTTGCCTTTGGTGGGGTAATTTTTTAATCTAAGATTCACTGAGACATGAAAACAAATCAAGAAATGGTAAGGCAAATGGGGAATTTAGAAGTTATTCAACGCACTGTTGACGGCTATTTCAATGCTACCAGGCTTGTAAAGTTATGGAACGAACGAAACTCCTCAAACAAAGAATTGAAGAAATACTTTGAAAATGAATCAACCAAGGAATTAATCGCTACCATCGTTGAAAAAGAAAATCTAAATGGGCAAAATTCTCCCTATTTAAGTTCACGCGGTAAATGCGGTGGAACCTGGGTTCATCCTGTATTGTTCATTGATTTGGCTATGTGGCTAAATGCGTCATTCAAATATGATGTAATCAAATTCGTTTCTGACCAAATGATTCGTTACCGGAATGATGCTGGGGACGCTTATAGGGAACTCTCTTCTGCCATCATGAAAATCGTTCCCAAAGACTTTATGCCTAAAGCCATGCAGAAGGTCGGTGAAGCCTTGAACTGGGTTATCTTCAACAGTCATGAAAAGATGCTACGTAATAAGCATGGTGAGGAACAAAAACAACGTGAATTGTGGCAGCTTGAAAAAAAGGTTGCTGATTTGGTCAATGAAGGTTTCTTGACCGACTATGAAAGCCTTATCGGATATCTGAGAATTCAATACCAGAAAAGGAACTATCCAAAGGTTTTTGCTAATGCTGGATAAAATATTACAAAAGTAGAAAAGCCGGGTACATGGCGTTCCGGCTTTTAGTCAATAATATACAGAATGGTAATCATCAAACTGTAACACTCAAAATGGATATGCTATAATAGCTTATTAGGCTCCATCCCTATAAAATCAGTTAGTACAGAATGCCAATACGATACATTAGCTCTGCTAGGATGGTAAATTCTTATGCATTTTATCTCATTCTCATTGTCTATAAGATACTTGCCATTATAATAATCTGTACCATCCTCCCAATTTGTGTTAGGCAAATGATTATAAGCTCTATTCCCCCATACAATCAGTAAATTGGGCTTCAGTTCTTTAATTACATTATAGAAAAGAGGAGTGGAAAGAGCATAATCATCATTAGAATATAACACATTTGATGCCTCCTCTATGTATGCAGTTTGAAGAAAATTATAGAAAGATATGCTATTCCATAATTTTAGGCTTTCTTCCATTGTTACATTTTCTTTCCCATAGAAAATTTTGTCAAAGGGGTAAAATGTCTTAGTCATCCACCCTTGCTTCTCGCCGATGTCTTTTCTAAAATCAATATATGATTTCACTATCCTTTGTGTAAAATTGCTGCAATCTTCCATTTCCTCAAAAGAGCAATTTCCATAGACACCACATCTATCACATCCACCACAATAATGGCTGTCACCAATAACAAGAATCTTATAGTTCTTTTGTTGGTACTCACTTCCGATCCAAGGCTTGAAAAAGTATCCATACAGTAATAGTTTTAGTAATTTTACAAAGGTCTTTCTTAGTTATGATATGAAAGCCGGAGCGTTATGCTTCCGGCTTTATACCATTAATATCCAATTCAAATTTTGTTTTACTCAGTGAAGCTTCATAAATCTTACATGAGGGGATATGTTCTTTTACAATAGAAATAATTTCATTTTTTGCTTCAATAGAGATTTTGCACCCCAACGTAATTTCGGTAATCGAATCTAATGGAACTTTTATACTACTTCTTGAAGCATTAATTTTAATTAATCTATATTCATCCTCGTATTCCCAGATATTTGCTTTTGTAAAAAGTAATCTTTCTATAAATTCTTCAACTTTATCTTCAAGGTGCTTTATTGGAAGCTCTTTTTGATATTTGACTTTTCCAAGTGTTCCTTTTACAGCATAAAATATTTTATCCATATCAAACCCAATACAAATACCTGTATGTGAGTTTGTATAATGTGACCACATCAAGAAATTATTGCTTCTTGTGGTTAAGCTAAACACCCCAAATAGTCTTTCTACTTCTTTTTGGGTTTCTTTATTTTGCTGTTCTATATGTTCTTCATTAAACAACCATCCTTTTTTTTGTTCTTCTGAAACGTATGTATATATTTGTTCCTCACTCCAATCGGGATAATTTTTACGGGCTAGCTTATACATATATTGAAAAATATTTTCTGTTGTTAGCTCAGAATTGTCAAAAATATATGGAATACTACCCTCAAATGGATCGTTTAGTTGCCCAATTGACGGAAAATATAATTCACCATCAGTTAATATTCTTTTTGTATAATCATTCCATGGTTTATACTTGTATAATACATTTAGCATTTTATTATTCTCCTTTCTTAATTTTGAATTTTATACTGCAATCCTAAACCATTAAGCCTCATGTCTGAAATAATCATTCTTTCGTATGACCATTTTCGTCAAACTCAAATGGAAGTTCCATTTGACCAATCTGACGCATCTTCATTTTTTTGAAGTTATCACAAAATTGCTTCATATTGTCTGAAACCTGAAACAATGTTATTACTTTATTGATCTGTTTCTCTAGATTTGGTTCTCCAATATCAAGTGTAAGAAGTTGGTGATAACGGTTTGTTCTGTTTCCTGATTCACTTTTAGGCGTTTTCTTTTTTAATTCCTCTAAAACTCCATTAGGTAGTTCTTCATAGATAAAAGTATTAGTCCATTTTCCTATAATTCCAGGACGTTTTTTAATACCTTTTACTGTATAATCCCAGCCATTAAGACGAAATAGTTCTTTATAAAAAATATCAGGAAATCTTTTTTGCCAAGGTAGTAATTCTTCTGAAATATACGCTTTCAGAATTTTTTGTAATTCGTCTTTCTCTCGTTCGTACTGGTAACCAGTAGCTTCATCAACAAGAGCAATAATACCTACTTTTGCTACAGAGCGAATTATAATATCAGCACTTTTGACAATTTTTTCATCGTTAAAAATGCCGGCACGATTTGCATCTATGATAGCAGAGCATATATCAACCAATAAAGTTACCTCATATCCGTTTGCTACTGATAGTGAGCCTCCTGCATTGTTCCGTTTAAATTTTATAGGATTTGCTAACCTTTCTGATATGCTATTTTCACCGGCACATAGATAATCAGTAAGCCCATCAATTTTACAGAAACTATTCATCCACTGGCCACTCTTGCTTTCATATCCAATAGCTTTTTGGATACCCCTTCCAGAAAATACTCTTGTTCCATTATTTAATACATAGCATGGAATTTCTAAATCACCTAAATGTAATGGTGTTTTATCAGAACCATATTGTGCTATTAAAGTTTCTTGTTCTTCCATAATTTCTTATTTAAAAATTAGACGTTTAATTCCAGCAACTTTCTTAAATCTTCAAACGAGTGAACCTCATAGAGAGTTCCCTTAACTTTTACATAACCGTTTACCTCTGAATCAGGTGTGTTTCTCACAAATAGTTCCGCAATATCCACTTCTAAGGCATTGGCAATACGTTCCAAAGATTGTAATTGCGGATAATCACCTCTTAATGTCTTATTAAGACTAATATCAGATATACCCATCTTGTCAGCCAAATCTTTTTGAGTAAAACCTTTAGACTGGCAAAGTTCTTTTATTCTTGTTCTAAAATCCATAATACTATATAGTTTTATTGCACAAATATAAGTCTTTATACTAAGTAATACAATGAAAGTCCTAAAATAAATCTATGTAGTTTTACTATTAACATAGTTTAAGTATGTAAATATTGCATGATTAAACTAAATAGTTTTACTTTGTGGCATGAAATAAAACGAAGTAGTATAATTCCCCAAACTAATACATACGATTATGAAGACTATTAGCAGTGAGTACATCAAAGAAATTAAAGAACAAATCAAAGTTATCAATGAAGCTCTAAAAAGAATACAAGAAGCTGAAAAGGTTCAGGATTCAGCGGTAAATAATAGAGAATACAACAAGGCAAAGGATGAATCTATTGACGCAAGCTCAGACGTAATGATAGCTTTAGAAGAGACTGTAAGACTTGCATCAGCTATGGGGTGTGAAACTGGTCTGTATGAGGTACACAAATATCACAAGATTGTAGAACTTGATCTCAGAGAGTCACACAAATAAGTTTAACAGGCAGCCTTTCGGGGTTTGCCACAGCATAAGAAAATTATGAGAACAACAAGCTACATAAAAAGCCATAAGGCAAATGAGTTTTATGTGAAGAAGTCAAGAGGCTACTATTTAGTAATAGACGGCTATGACATGAGTATGGCTTCTTTAGAAACCACCGAAGAAGCAGCCAATAAAACGGCTAAAGAACTTAATGAAATGAGAGCTAAAAGATTGAATATAGCATAAGTTTAACCCAGCAGGGCGAAAGCCCTGCATAATCCCCTACACGATTATGAATACATATTACAAATTTTGTCCAAACGTATTTCTTGCTAAATGCGATGCGAAGCATGAAAAAGGTGAAACAATTCTTGTAACCACCAAATACGGCAAAGAGAATGAAAGCATAGTGTTTAATCTGATATTAGAACGTGATGGCTTCTACTATTATTCGATAGTTCGCGCTGATGGATTTAACGTTCAAGAATGGGCGAAGCGAAAGGCAGAACGCCGGCTGGATTGGGCTGCCACTGCAGAACGAAAGAGTGAAGAATACTTCAAAGCGTCAAATAAAGACAGCGATTTTCTCTCATTGGGTGAACCTATTAAAATTGGCCATCATAGCGAAAGACGACACAGAAAAGCCATTGAAGATGCCTGGCATAATATGGGCAAGAGTGTAGAGTTTGACGAGAAAGCCAGAGAGCATGAAAGAATAGCCCAGTATTGGGCAAACAAGGCTGATACTATAAACCTTTCAATGCCTGAAAGCGTGGACTACTATGAACATAAGTTAGCAGCAGCTAAAGAGTACCATGAGGGGCTGAAATCCGGCAAATATCCACGTGAGCACTCATACTCTTTGACGTATGCAAAGAAAGCGGTAAACGAAGCTCAAAAGAATTTCGATCTGGCAAAGAAACTTTGGTTATAAACCCGGTAGCCTTCGGGCTACCACTATTTAAGATGATTATGAGAAGAGAAAAGCTGACAGTTAAAGCATCAGATGTAAAAAGCATAAAGATGAGTGTAAACCCACCAAAGGAAGTCGTAGATGCAGATTACAAAGTGATTCATGACGGTGAAATAAAATGCTGGGTGGGTATAGGTTGGATAACCGAAGGTAAAGCATCAAAAAGTGACTATTATAAGATACCAGAAGTTGTAAACGGATAATTTAAGATGGCTATGAAATCGATAAACGTAAATGGTTGCAGCGTATGCCAGCCTGGTAGTGAAAACTATTGTACCTATACTACCAGATTAAGAGGTAAAAAAGTAAAAATGTATCAGTATGATTACAAAACAGATTCAGGAGAGTTGTTTACTTGTTGTGCCCCAACACTGGAAAAGTGCAGGGAGAAACGTGACGCATGGCTAAAAAGCAAACATTTGGCTTAATGTTTCGTATGCGTTGAATCGTTATTCAAAATTGTCTTCATAATGGGGTATCTTTGTATAGATACCATCGCGGGTTAGAGCAGTGGTCAGCTCGTCACTTTGACTTGGTGAAGGCCGGTGGTTCGAATCCATCACCCGCAACTAACATTTAAACTTTACACGATTATGAAAGTATTGACATTACAGATTAACAAAGAATGTTTTCAAGACATTCTAAATGGCAAACAAGATGTAGAACACAGGTATGTATATCCCTCTAATGTATCACGATATGTTTATTTTAGACATGATGGCAAAGAATACAAACGACAAGAGGATATACCCGACGATGATAAAGAGATTGAAGTAATACCAATCAAATATGATGCCTTATACTTAATCAATGGCAGACGAAAAGATGCACCACGTCTCACTGTGGAGGTGAAATCTGCCGAGTATGTTATTTTCGCTGATGAAGAAGGCAATGATCTTACAAAAATAGAAAACGGCGTAGAATACTTGATAAGTCAAGTATGGTATCATCTTGGCAAAGTAATAAGTACAGAGAACATTTAATCTAAATAGTCAAAAGCTGAGTCACAAGAGCAATTAACAGAGTTGCCGGGCCAAGACGAAATATGAATGGTGCCGGTTTAGGTGGAAGACTGGTAGCAAACCGTAGAAATACGGCAAGTGCTTCACAGTTAGGTAGTAGAGAACAAAGGCGATATGACTTAAATGTTGCCTTTAGTGGTGGAGGGGGTAAATGATGAACAAATATTTACTGTCTATGCAGATAATACAGAGTATCCGTGAAAAAACTGATACTGCTGTATTATATTATTCAGCCGGAGGTAAAGATAGTATAGCCTTATTGGACATGCTTGCTGGTATGTTTAATAAGGTTATATGCTATTATATGTACCTTATTCCCAACTTAGACCATGTCCAACCTTATATCAAATGGGCAGAAACAAAATACAATAACGTAGAAATTCGCCAAATAAAGCATTTTCAACGTGATTATTATGATGCCTGTGGATTCTTTCGTGAACCAAACATTTCAATCAAGCCAAGAAAAATTGGAGAAATAGAACAAGCTGTGAGAGAAGAAACAGGCATATCATACGCATTCAGCGGGATGAAAGGTGTAGATGGATACATGAAGCGGATGCGGTTAAAGAAATTCGCGAAGTCCAGTTATATAACAGACAAAGGTATGGTCTATCCTCTTGCATTATGGACGAACAAGGAAGTGCTTCAATATATTAGACTAAGAGGATTAATACAACCTTTTGTGTATGATCCAGGTGCTATAAGTCAAGGTTTTACCATTGATTTAAAAACAATGCTCATGATGCGAAACAAATATCCACATGATTTTAAACGTATTTTGGAAGAGTTCCCATACTCTGAAAAGCTAATTTTCGATTATGAATATAAACACAGAAAGTAGAGGTATTGAGTCAGAAAAAAAATCGTTATCGGAATTAGAAAGTCAAAGAATGCGTATTCTGTATCGTGCAGCTCGTCAATATGGGCTAGGCACAAACAGACAGCATTCTGTACGTGATAGAGTCAATTCTGTTACAAGCAGATATAGAACAAATATGTTCAGATACTTTGGTTCAGACACGATTTCTCCTGCACAAGTAAAACAAGGAGTACCAAAAAGATTTTATGTAGGATTAAAAAACGCGCAAGGTAGTAAAGGATGATGACAAGAAATAAAATAACGCAACCGGAAAGTAGGGAGATACAACGAAGTATCATAAAATTTGCCAATTATAATCCTCGTAAAATTGCCCCAGAAGCTCGAAAGAACTTGAAAGCGAACTTAAAACGTATAGGATTATTGGGCGGTGTAGTTTGGAATGAAGTTACAGGTAATCTTGTATCAGGGCATCAGCGTATCTCGATTATGGATGAGGTGAATAAGTATAACTCTGACACGAAAGAAAATGACTATCTAATTCGTGTTGAAGTAGTTCACATGGATGAAAAAACCGAGAAAGAACAAAATATCTTTATGAATAACAGAAATGTTCAAGGAGAGTTTGATTCCGATATGTTGAAAGAACTACTTGATGGCATTGATTATAATTATGCTGGGCTAAATGATTTTGACCTAAATATGTTAGGTGTCGGTGATATTGATTTTGCTGTAAATGATGAAATTTGGAGTAAAGACAATATTCTAAACGATTCACTATACAGTATAGATGAAATAACCAAAGAAGGAGAAGAAAATAAAAACATTGATCGTTCCGGGGACTTTTATAGCGATTCAAAAGAAAATCAAATTGCACGCCACAATGAAGTACAAAAAATAAAAGACAGAATAGGACGTCAAAATAGTTTTGAGAAAGACAATGGTATGTTAAGTTATGTCGTTTTGTCTTTCAAAAGTCCTACAGAAAGAGCGAACTTCATGGAAATGTTCGGTTATGGATTTGATGAACGTTATATTGACGGAAAGGAGTTTATGGATAGGGTCGAATTTGGAATTGAGTAATCAAAATAAACAGATACGCGCGCATGGGAAAGAAGCCAGACATATCGAAATTCAGAGAGGTCCTTCATAAAACAGGTGGAAATCTCTCTAAAGTTGCTGCTGTATTCAATGTAACCCGAAAAACCGTGTATGATTGGGCCAGAACAGACTGCCAGTTCAAAGATGCTATCACCGACGAAAGAGGTTCTCTGGTAGATGAATGCCTTGTATCTGCACGTGTACTTGCGCTTGGTATCCCTGAGAAAGATGAAAATGGGAACTTTATCGGATGGCGTGAACGTCCAGATGGGTATATGATTCGCTATTTACTTTCCACATTAGGAAGAAAAGAAGGTTTTGGAGACCGAGAAGACGAAGACGCAGATATTCCAAAGGATATTAACCACGGAATTTCTATTGACTCATGGATTAAAGACAAACTGAAATGATTGTACCCCAAACGATATATCATCCGCTATATACCGATAGCGAGAAGTTTATCATCCTTATCACCGGTGGCCGTGGATCGGGAAAGTCTTTCAACGCTTCCACCTTCATTGAGCGGCTGACGTTCGAGATGACTCCCACAGAGAAGATAGTCCACCAGATTCTTTATACCCGTTACACGATGGTATCTGCCGGGATGTCTATCATTCCAGAGATGATGGAAAAGATAGATTTGGATGGAACCACAAAGTATTTCAAGACCACCAAGACGGACATCGTAAACCGGATGACCGGCAGTCGTATCATGTTCCGTGGTATCAAGACTTCTTCCGGGAATCAGACAGCCAAGCTGAAATCCATTCAGGGTATCACCACCTTTGTATGTGATGAAGCAGAGGAATGGACCAGTGAGGACGAGTTTGACAAGATTATGCTCTCCATCCGTAAGAAGGGAATTCAGAACCGGATTATCATCATCATGAATCCATGCGATTCAAACCATTTCATCTACAAGAAATACATCGAGAATACTCATCGGCTGGTGGAGATTGACGGCGTCCAGGTACAGATTTCCACCCATCCGAATGTACTTCATATCCATACGACTTACTTCGACAATATAGAGAACCTTTCTCCTGAGTTCCTGAGAGAAGTCAAGGAAATGAAAGAGAAGAATCCGGAGAAGTACGCTCATGTGGTTATCGGACGTTGGGCGGACGTGGCCGAAGGTGCCGTGTTCAAGAAATGGGGTATCGTGGATGAGTTCCCAATGTGGTGCAAGAAGGTCGGAATCGGGCTGGATTTTGGTTATACCAATGATCCTACAGCAGCTATCAGATGTGGAATCATAGACAATGCACTGTATTTGGATGAGCTGGATTATAGAACTGGATTATTATCTGGGGATATTATAAAGACTCTCCGTCCCTGGAATCTGAAGGTAATTGCCGACAGTGCTGACCCACGGCTGATACAGGAAATACACAACGGTGGCATCCGGATTTATCCGGTAGAGAAGGGACAAGGATCTGTCAATGCCGGTATTGACAAGATGCAGGGTATGGAAATTTTCATTACAAGGCGTTCTTACAATCTTCAACGGGAGTTCAGAAATTATGTTTGGGCAAAGGATAAGGACGGAAACTACATCAACGAGCCGGAAGACCACGATAACCACGGTATTGACGCTGCACGCTACTATGTGCTGGGAGAACTTCTCGGTAGAATTATGAAACCCAAAGACGTTTCAGAAATATTTGGACATTAAACTTTAGAATATGATACGCTTTATACAAACCTCAGAAGAGTCTGGAGACTGTTCAGCTTATTACGATGTAAAACTGGATAGACCTCATACAGTTGGTGAGTTCATAAACTTAGTTCTCATTGAAAGAAAAGGAGAATGGGGTAAGTTTGAAATTTATAGTCCAAACGTGAGTTGGTTGGATTATGAAAAGTACGAATACCGCTATGGAGTTTTGAACGATGCAATTCCAAAAAACTTGTTAGAAAAGAAAATAATTAGCATAAAGGCTAATGGCGGCTGGACTAATATGGATTACCTTTTAAAGTTGGAACAATAAATGTAATAATATGAGAACCTTAGAAGAAATTTTAGCTATACCTGAAATAGAGAGAAAAATCTACTATCTGAAGAAAGGACGAAAGACTGAGCAACCAAACGCTCACGCTCTTTACAACGACTGGAATCCGAACAAGCACGAGATAGTGATAGATGAAGAGAAATACCCGAAAATCAAAATTACGACCCAGCCTGAGAAACGGATTACAGACCCTACAACCGGGAAAGAATATGTTGAGCCGGCGGTAAGGAAAGAAGTTGACCCGAACAGGATTGCTCTTCCTATCGAGCAGGACATCGTGAATATTCAGACAGCCTTCACCGTGGGAACAGAACCGGTCCTTGATTGCCAGCCGGATGAATCGGAAGAAAGCCTTCTTTCCACATTGAAGCAGGTGTTCAAGAAGAACAAGTTGAAATACCAGAACAAGAAAGTAGTCCGGGCATGGCTGGCCGAGCAGGAAGTGGCCGAATACTGGTATGTGGTGAAGGATGACGGCTTCTGGGCAAAGCTCAAACGAAAGATTTCAGGAATCTTCGGCAAATCAAAACCTGAATACCGTCTGAAGAGTGCCATCTGGTCTCCGTTCCGTGGCGACAAGCTCTACCCTTTCTTCAATGACCAGGGGGATTTGGTGGCCCTGTCCCGTGAATACAAGAAGAAAGATCTGAATGACGTGGAGATTACCTGCTTCATGACCATTACCAAGGACATGGTTTATCAGTGGGAACTGACAAGCAACTGGACTGACAAAGGCTCATTTGCACATGGATTCAAGAAGATGCCGGTGATTTATATGTACCGTCCGGAAGCGTACTGTGAAAAGATAAAGAGCCTCCGTGTAAGACTGGAGAAGCTTCTCTCAAACTATGCAGACTGTATCGACTACCACTTCTTCCCTATCCTCATGCTTTTTGGTAACGTGGAGAATTTCTCAGGTGAGTTCAAGAACCGTGTTGTCGAGCTGACCGGCCAGGGAGCAAATGCCCAGTATCTTACCTGGTCACAGGTACCTGATACTGTCAAGTTCGAGGTAGAAACCTTGCTGAGCCAGATATATGGACTGACCAATACACCCAGAATCTCTTTTGACTCCCTGAAAGGTACAGGAAACGCCGTTTCCGGTGTGACTTTCGATTATGTGTTTATGTCCACCCACCTTAACGTAGAAAATCTGAACGAGATCGTCGGCGAGTTCATGCAACGACGTGTAAATTTCCTTGTCTCCGCGTTGGGTTCCGTGAATTCCACCCTTGAAGAAGCCTCCGAAACCATCGATGTGGATGTGCAGATGCAGCCGTATAAGCTGGAGGACATCAAAGACAAGATAGACACAGCTATCAAGGCCAAGGACGGTGAAATCTGGTCTCAACAGCGGGCCATTACCTTTGTGGGGAACGTGGATGCAGTTCTGGATGAGATTGAAGCCATCAAGGAAGAGCAATCTGAGAAACAGAAGAACGACATCGAGAAGCAGAAACAGCTTTCCTCTCTTAAAAGTTCCAGCAGTAAATCTGAAGAATAGAACAACCCAGTCAGAATATTTACGGGGATAATACAAAACAGAATGATATAAATCTAAAATATTGACTATTTGAGTAGCGGTATCTTTCGAGGTATCGCTATTTTCTTTATCATAGTAAAAACATGAATACTTCTTTGTGATTATTCGTTATTTTACTATATTTGCATCGTAATTAAGTCTTAAACGCTATGAGCTACAAATCAGTTAAAGACGTTGTAACGCTGCTTACTGAAAATGGCTTTTGGTTCGTGAGGCAGAAAGGCAGTCACATGGTTTACACTGATGGTAGCCATGTAGTGATTGTCCCCGACCACGGCAAGAAAGGCGTTGAGAAAGGCACTTATTACAACATTCTGAGGCAAGCGGGGCTAAAATAGCCCCCGCCTCTTTTGTTTAACGATAAAAAGGAGGTCAGTATGAAAACCGTAGAAGTGATTGTAGAACATGCTGGTAATAATCTTAGTGCCTATATTGAAGGTGCTCCGGTGATTACTGTCGGTAACGACGTAAAGGAAATCGAGAAGAACATGAAGGAAGCTGTTGAACTTTACCTGGAGTCATGCAAGGAGATGAACATCGCTCCAGTGGAAATTTTGCAGGGAGAGTTCACATTGAAGTTCAAGATAGATGCTGCCACTTTCATCAACTATTACAGCAGTATCTTTACTAAAGCTGCTTTGAGCCGGATAACTGGAATTAATGAGCGTCAGTTGTGGCATTATGCGGCTGGAGTACACAAACCCCGTAAACAGCAGTTGGAGAAGATTCAGAAAGGTATTAACGCGCTGACAGAGGAACTGGCAGCTATAAATTTGTTATGATTATTAATTAAATATAATGGAGGATAGTACAATGAAAGCAAAAGATGTAAATCCAAGTAATTTTAAGGTTGAGAATGTTGTATTTGAAAATGATGATTTTTCTATAGCGATAGGTATTTGGGAAAATGGGGAAAGAAGAATGGCAATGAGATGGAATGGCTATGGAGATGATCCCGGATACCCAAAATTATTTAAAAATCCAGTCTGGTTCATGGTTGATGACTCTTTAATTTTACCTTTCCTGAATGCTTTGAGGAACGTAAAAGATTCTGACAAAAAAGAAATAGAAGCAGCTATATTGAAATTTTAAAAGTATAATTGAATGATGTTCCAGCGTGATTACCCTAGTAGTCACGCTTTCTTTTTGTCTAAAAACGAACATTCCCCTAATTGTTTCGTATCGTTAGCCTTAAAATTTCCCCTTCCCTTTCTCTATAAGTAAATTTACCGTATGAAATTATTAATCAAACTCATACGGTATGACAATCTTTGAACAAATCTTGGCAGGACTGCAACAGAAATTCGCTGGGGTGGACACTGCCACACTCACCCGTATCGCCACAAAGAAGGCAGAGGGTGTAACGGACGAAACGAAGGTGACCTCCATCGTTGAGGGTATCTCATTTCAGGACGTGATGCAAAACTATGGTGATTTCCGTGCAGGACAGGCGCAGACTTCCGCTGTTTCAAACTACGAGAAGAAGCATGGACTGAAAGACGGAAAACCAATCGAGAATCCGAAACCAGAACCACCGAAACCAAACGACCCTCCAAAGCCGCAGGAGACAGACATCGCAAAGATGATTGCCGATGGCATTGCCGCCGGTATCAAGCCGTTTGCCGACAAGCTGGCCAAAATGGAGGAAAATGAAGCGCAGGCGCAGCGCAATTCTCAGATTTCAGCAGTGGCGAAGAAGTACGGTATTCCCGAATTTATGCTGAAAGACCGCAACATTCCTGAGAACACGGACTTGGATACTTATTTCAAGGACATGAAGCAGGATATGTCTAACAACGGGTTTCAGTTCTCCAAAGCTCCTGAGACTGCCGAACAGAAGCAGGAGAAAGAAGCGAGTGAGTTCGCCAAAATGATTGAGGCGGACACAAAATCTATTGTCGAACAACAAAACAAGTAATTTATGTCAGCAGGATACAAGTATTACATGGAGCCTGAACCGTCCATCGAGGAACGCTATGATGTTTCTACCGGAGTAAGACGCAGAGGGCCTTACAAGCTGGATACGACCAACCTTGTTGCTGGTTCATTTCTTCCATCCTTCACTCCCATTGCCGCCGACTTAGTAAAGAAAACCGCTCAGGTGGCCATCCGTGTAGAAGTCTATGAAAAGTTTACCACCGGTTCCAATACCACTTTGAAGATCAAGAAAAACTCTTTGGCTTATGTGGGTATGCATCTGGGTAATGGTTCTCATGGAGCTACCATCAACAGTATTGACAAATCAGACAAAGCTTTCGATAAGTTGACACTGGCTGCCGACTTTGGCGAAACAGTGGAAGTTGGTACTGTACTCTATGAAGCTACAGCTGTAAGCGGTACTACTCCAAAGGTAGTTGCTAACTCAGCTTTGTACGGAAGAGTACAAGTAGAAGAAGGCGTTGTATTAGTTGCTCTTTTGATGCGAGCATTTGAAATTGAGCCTACCAAATTGGCTATGCCTTTCTCTGACATTGATAAGGCTAACATGCCGCATTTCCAGTTCAACGCTGCAGGCGTGCAATCCCCGGCTGGTGTTTCGTATGAACTGCCAGAAGCTTCTGATTCTGTGATGGGAGGTATTCAGTTGGGATTCTCTCAAAGCGGAAAGAAATATCCAGTAGCATTGGAAGGTGGAAAGGCGTATGTAGAAGTACCTTGGACGGACAATAACACTACCTATCAGGCAGCTAACTCAAGTACCTTGGGATTGGTAAAGCAGGGTGCAAAAGTTGATGATGCAGCAGGTGGTGATGAGAAAGATAAAATTAATGCTCTTCTAGCATCGTTGAGAGCAGCAGGTATAATTGCAAGCAAATAAAGAAAGGAGGACTAATATATGATGCTAACTATTCATACTCTGTTTAACGACCCCAACATCGTTAACGCCGTTATTCAGCGTGTCCTTCAGACTCGTAAGGATACAATCTACTGGCAGCAGTACCTCGATTTCCGTAGAACGACTACTCGTGTGTTCAAGGACTACATCGGACAAGTTACGGGCGTGATGGCCGGTTCTATCAACTCTCGTTATGGTGAGAAGCCTATCCGTGAACGCCGGAATATCGGCTCAGGATATGGTGAAATCGCTTATCTTGGCGATGCTTACCAGATTTCCATTGACCGCTTGTCTGAGCTTCAGGACTTGATTGACAAGTTCAATGCAGCTAAACCTGCCGACCAGGTAGCAGCCATGCAGGAAATCGTGAACTTCATCTATGATGATTACCGTCAGGTACTTTTGGCAGCCCACAAGCGCATGGATATTATTGTAGGTTCACTTCTGATGACCGGAGAAGCAACAGTCAAGAATAAGGATGACAATGCCGGAGGCGTTGACCTTCTCGACATTGAATTGCCGTTCAAGTTCATCAAGCCTGATACTGGTGCGAAGACGAACTTCATCACCTATTTGCAGCAGCAGATTAATGCTCTGAAAGCTGATTATGGAAACTTCCAGAAGATGATTATGTCCCGAGGAACTTTCGTGAAGAATATCATCGGGTCGGCTGAGTTTGGTGACAAGTTCAAGATGCAGCTTACAGGAAATGAAATGTACCTTTCAACCGGTTTGATTACATCTCAACTGGCTTCCCAAGTGTTCACTGGCATCGGGCTTCCGGCCATTGAAATCAAGGAAGATTACGTAAAAGACCAGACCGGAAAGAACGTACAGATTTACGCCGACGACCGTATCACCTTGCTTCCGCAGGATAAGGTCGGTTATATGCGTTTCCACACTCCATACGAAGCAGTGGACGGCGTACCGGGACGTAACTACACCCAGGCAGACGGTGATATGCTTATTTCCGGTTACAAGGACAAGAACGGTCGTTATCTGGAATACACCGCAGAGTGGATTCCTCAGATTACGAACCCGAATCTGATTGTGAACTTTGATTTGTCAACCATGAACGCATGACAGTAAATGACTACATATCACAGAAGTTTCAGACCTTCGGCATCAACTTGTCGGAGGCTGACCTTTTGGAGATAAGTTTTTCTTCAGAAGTAAGCGGAGAGGATGAGATGGGCCCGTCAAACATCGGACTTGTTTCAGTGGCTATGGCGAAGTTCATCCCCTCTCTATTACTCCGTGCCACTTCCATCAGTGAGAACGGTTTCTCTATGTCATGGGATACAAAAGGCGTAAAGGAATACTATTCTTTCTTGTGCAAGAAGTATGGTCTTGAAGATACGTTAAGCGATAAACCTAAAGTCAGATTCCTATGATATTTGCTCCACATACATTACAGGTTAAGGTCTTTACTCCGATGGAAACAGACGAGTTTGGCCGACCTATCCCCGGAACCGGTGGTGAAAGCTGGCAGGACGTGTGTAAATGCCGTTGTGATGATAACTCGACCAAGGAGTTTACTTCGGAGAACGGTGAGGTGTTCCGACCGAATTATCACGTAGTCTGTGAGAAGAAAATCTCACTGAGTGCTGGTGATGAAGTCAGATGTATGGACGGTGAGAATGTCCGTGGAACTGGCAAAGTTTACATGGTGAAGAATACAAACTATTTTGGTTACTCAGAGATATGGATGTGAAGTTTGATTTTTCGGACGTGGATAGCTTTTTCGAACAAGGTTATGCCGAGGTGAAAGCCGTTGAGGAGAAGGTTGGTAAAGAGGCTGTCGATTACGCTGTAAAGAATGGCAACTATCAGAACCGGACTGGAACACTCCGTAAGTCAAATAAGTATTCAGTTGAGGATGACGGATTGGTGATTAGAAACGATGCTGAGTATGCCTCGCACGTCGAATCTAAAGGCTATGAAGTATCAACTGGTGCGGCTCTATACGCTGAGAAACGATTGAAGGAGGAAGTCAAATGATAGTAACTACCGACATCGCGAACATACTCTACCGTGATTGCCAGCCTTTCGGTATTCCCATCGTTCCTCACGGCAAGAAGCTGACGGGCGAATTGAAATCCGAAAGGATTGTCATTCATGCCAAGAAACAACAGCCAAGCAAATATTGGAAGAAATCTTTCGTAGAAGTGAACCTTTGTGTTCCCGACCTGAAAGACGGTGAAGCCAACACCATCCGTCTGAACGAGCTGGAGAAACAGGCGCAAGAATTGTTTGACGGAATAACCGGACGCTATGATGGTACCACCTATCATTATTCCATCGAGTCAATCGGAACTGAGGAGGACACATCCTTAAAGTGTCACTATGTGAATGTAAGAATTTTGTTTGAAGTTTTAAATGTGAAATAATATGGCAGAATCAAAGAAAATCACCGCCGTGAATATCAAGAAACTTTGGTATGGCGAGACAAATGCTATCACAGCAGATTTGACTGGGCAGGCTTTATATACTCTTTTACAAGGTGAAACCTTAAAAGAGGTTAAGAATATCCATCAGGATACATGGACACTTGAAGAAGCGGAAGCAAGCCGCACTAACTACAAGAACCAGCTTACCGGTCAGACTTATCGTAGTGATAAGGAAATGGGCGATGTAACCGTGAACTTCACCATTGGTGAGTACGACTATCCGACCAAGAAAGACCTCATGGGTGGTGATGTAATTAACACTGATAAGGGTTGGAAACGAGCAAGAGGCAAGGTAAACATTGAGAAGTTACTTGTCGCTTTGACTGACGATGACCAGTATTGTGTGATTCCCCGTGCTGACATCGGTGCACGTGAAGCCACAACAGACAAGGCTGTCGGTATTCCTGTAAGTGCGGTGGAACTGGAACCACAAAATGCAGAAGTTGCACCGGAATACTGGTTTGACTCATCTGAAGTAAAAGCAGGTGCTTAATGCCTATCCAATAGGTAGAGATTGAATTCCATAACAGGGGTGGGCTTTATGGCTTCACCCCTTAATTTTTATCTTTTATCAGAATGAATCAAGGAGCAAAAATAGTAACTGAATCCATTATCGGAAGTGATTTCAGAACGGTGTTTGTCGCTGGGAAAGCCTACACGGTCTACCCTCCTACTATCCACAAGCTGGCCGGGGCAATCTCCCATTTGTCAGGCGTACAAGAAGCAGACAATTTGAAAGAAGTGCTTCTCTCCCTTGGAGAAAGCGAGGCTTACAGCAAGGCTCTCTCCTGGCTGATAGCTGGTGACGAAAACTTGAGTGAAGAACTGGCAAAAGGAACATACGAAGAAAACGTAAATGCTTTAGATGAAGCACTCTCTATGATTGACTCAAAGGTTTTTCTCAAAGCTGTCAGCTTGGCGAGGAACGTAAGTCTGCTGGCAGCGAAACCGAGGTCGTAGGAAATGATACTCTCTTGGGACAGATTGCATCGTTCATGGAAAATCTGCATCTGTCATACCGGGAAGTGGTCTATGAGATACCATACAGGAATTTAGTATTAATGCAGCGTGACAAGCTCCATACAGTTACCGGTACCAAGGTTACAAAGGTGAAGGGTAAGGACATGGCTTCGCGCAGAAGAAGAAACAAGAAATAGATATGGCTACACTATACTTTAAAGTCAGTTCTGACTGGGAGCAGGTTGTCAAACTGAGACAGGAATGTGAGAGACTGGAAGCCCAGCTCAAAAAAATGGACGTAAACAAATCCCCTACAGCTGCAAAGGCTTTAGAAACGCAACTGGCATCCACCCGTCAGCAGATGATGGGGCTGGTAACTGAGGCGGCTAAGGCTGGTGCTATGATGGAGAATGATTTGAAGAAAAAACTCAATTCCGCGTCAAAGGCCTCCGATGAACTAACAGAGGAAATAATCAAACAGAGGAAAATCATCCGTGATACGCAGGATGATGTCAGACGGCTGTCTGATGAATATTCAAAGATGAGTAAGTATTCTCCTAATTCAAAAGCTAAATTAGCTGAACTGAATGCAGCTAAAGCAGCCTTGAACGAGCAGAGATATTCCATTGGTGAATTGCAGGACCAGCAGGCCAGAAACAGGCTCGAAGTAAGGAAACTTACAAGAGAGTACAAAGAGTTTGCCAGTGGAACAAACAATGCTGATGAGATAGTAAAATCCCTGACGGATTCCTTGAAGCGTACTGCTTTAGAGATAGGAGGATTGGCAGCAATAAAGAAGTTCGGTTCTGATGTGATTGAAGCAACTGGAAAGATGCAACAGTTACAGGTAGCTCTTTCAACAATCCTTCAGGACAAATCGAAAGCAGAACAACTCATCGCCGATATTGTTCAGTTCGCAGCCAAAACGCAGTTCAATCTTGATGATGTAGCGACCGGAGCAAAACAGCTTTTGGCATACGGTTCCTCTGCCGATAATGTAGTAAATGAACTTTCTATGCTTGGAGATGTGGCTTCCGGATTGCAGATACCTATCGGTCAACTTATTTATCTGTATGGAACACTAAGAACGCAAGGAAGAGCCATGACAGTAGACATTCGTCAATTCGCCGGACGAGGTATTCCAATCTACGAAGAACTGGCCAAGGTATTAGGAGTTTCCAAAGACCAGGTAGGTGAACTTGTGAAGGAAGGTAAGGTCGGCTTTAAGGAAGTTGAACAGGCTTTCAAAAACATGACATCCGAAGGAGGGAAATTTGCCAACCTTATGGAAAGTTCCGCCGGGACGTGGCCCCAACGATTATCGAATATCGAAGATACCCTCTTCCAGAAAATGAATGAGTTCGGGAACAAGTATAAGGAGGTTTTCGAGTTTGGAATCGGTACAGCAGAGGACTTGGTGGAAAGTCTTGATGATGTGTTGTCTATCATGGGCGGACTGATTGCAGCTTACGGAACATACAAGGCCGCGTTGATTACCGCAGCCGTAGCACAGAAGGCGGTCGGATTCGTTGAAAGCATCCAACTGATTGGAATGTACAGAAAGGAATTGGGACTGGCCACCGCCGCGCAACAGGCTTTCAATGTCGCTTCGAAATCCAATGTGTATGTCACTCTGTTGGCAGCTCTTGTTGGAATAGGTACGGCGGTTTACATGTTCACAAAGAGAACCAATGAAGCCACTGTAGCGCAGGAGACACTTAATTCGGTAAACAAAAAGGCCGATGAGGAATTTTCCAAGCAGGCAGCAACAGTTGACAGGTTGTCCGGCGTATTGAAAAGTGAAACTTCATCCATTGACCAGAAGAAGAAAGCCTTGTCAGATTTGCAAACCATCATTCCTTCTTACAATGCCAGTCTTGATGAAGAGGGCCGACTGATAAACAACAACACAGAGGCCATTAAATCCTATCTGACACAACTGGAAAAGCAGATACGGATGAAGGCTGCTCAAGAAGAACTGGAGGAGCTGTATCGCAAAAAACGGACTCAAGAAAAGCAGCAGAAAGTCGCTACGGAGAATTACAATGAGGCTAAATCTTTGTACAATTCATCCGTGACAATGACTGGAAGCGCATTACAAAACAGAGGAGTCAATACAGGTGTGGCCGTATTCTCTCAAAATAGTGCAGTAAACAATCAGCTCAAAGATAGTGCGAATAAGGCCAAGAAAGAATTAGATTCCGTAAACAAGGAATTAGGCGAAACGGTTTCTGCTATCAAAGAATTGGAAAAAGAGATTGAGAAATCTTCTTTATCCGATAAAAAAGAAGCCCAACATTCTACAATATCTGAAGAAGTAGAAAATGCCACCATACGTATCAAGACACTCAAACAAGAGATTGCCGACCTTCGTAGCGGAAAATTACAAGCAGAAGCTGGTAAAACCGTAGAATCTGCTATCAAGGCAAAGGAAAAAGAGTTGCAGAGCGCAGAAAAAACCTTGGAAACACTTACTGGTGTCAGCCACAAATCAGAAAACAAGAAGGTCGTAGATAATCAGCAAAATCTTTCTGATGAACTTCTACAACTCATAAGAGCTAATCAGCAGGAAGAAATCAACCTGATGGAAGAAGGTTCTGAAAAGAAGCGCAGACAAATTGAGCTGGATTACCAGCGAGAAATCGATGAAATTAGGAAACAGCGCAAAAAATGGGAAGATGCGCAAGGAGGAAAGCTTACGTCTGAACAGCGGGAAGTATTAGGAAGTCGTGCGTCTAATGCCATGACGTCGCGTGAAAAAGGTCTGGCCGAAATTACAGAAACTGAAAATCAAGCTGCAATCGAGGCCAACGAACGTTACCTGAAAAGCTATGGTACATTTTTGCAGAAACGTGATGCTATCATAGCCGAGTACACCCGTAAAATCTCGGAAGCTACTACTCAGGGAGACAAGGACATACTCCAGAAAGAAATGGATAAGGCCCTCTCCTCTCTTGACCTTGAAAAGCTGAAACAGGGAATCAACTGGGAACTTGTCTTCGGTGACTTGGACAAGGTATCCAAAGAATCCTTGAACAAGGTAAAGCAGCAGCTTAGGGACTTCAAGAACTCCGAAGAATACAAGAACATGGCCGTTGACCAGAAGAAGGTTATTGACGAGGCGTTGAACAAAATCCAGTCAACCCTTATCGACAAAGGAGGATTGCTGGCCGACCTACCCGAACAGTTAAGCGAATTGGCCAAGGCACAGGAAGAACTGTCACAAGCTCAGGAGGAATACAACGAAGCCATGAGAAGCGGAACAGATGAACAGAAGGAAGCGGCCACGAAGAAACTGAATGATGCCCAGAAAAGACAGCAGAACGCTCAGGTCAATGTACAAAAGTCAACAGATAAAACGACAAGCAACCTTGTCACATTGTCGAACGTCATTACCCAGCTTGGTTCAAATTCTGAAATTTCACTCTCTCAGGTCGGTGATTTGGCCGGAAATATAGTAGACATATTTGCAGAAGAGAGCGAGAAACTTGGAGGTATAATTGGAGCTGCATTTTCTCTTTTAGATGCCATCGGGACACAGGGGTTGGATGGTTTCGTAGGTAACATATTCAGTAGTGTCTTTAAGTCTGTAGGTGGAATATGGGATACCCTGACTTTCGGCGGATTCAGCAAACTCTTCGGTATTGGAGGAAACGAAAAAGAGGTGCAGGATACCATCAACAGACTCACGGACAGAAACGAAAAGTTGCAGTCTGCCATCGAATCCCTTACAGAAGAAATGAAGTCCAGCAAGGGAAGCGAGAAATCCGTAGCAGAGTACAATAAAGCCATCAAGTATCAGGAGGAATACAACAAGAATGTCCTTTCAAAAGCGCAGGCCAATGCTGGCTATCACAGTAAACATCATAGCTGGGCCTATTACATGGGCTGGTCGGAAAGTGACATACAATGGATTCGGGAAAATGTCATGGCAGAGTTCACAGGTACAGATTCCTTGTGGCAGATGTCTCCGGAGCAGATGGACTTATTACGTCAGAATGTAGACTTGTGGCAGAAAATGGCTGATTCAGGGAAAGGAGGCTATGGAAATAGTGTCGTTGATGCACTAGGTGAATATGCAGATCTGGCCGGAAACCTCGAAGAACTGAAAGAGGGCCTTTTCGAACAGCTTACCGGAATAAGTTTTGATTCCATGTATGATAGTTTCATCGATACCCTTATGGATATGGATGCATCGGCGGAAGATTTTGCGGATAACCTATCCGAATACTTTATGCGTGCCATGCTTTCAGATAAAATCGGTAACATGTACAGCCAGAAGCTGGAAGACTGGTGGAACAGATTCGGTGAAAGTATGAAGGACGGAAACCTGAGTGAGAGTGAACGTAATTCACTCCAAAACGAATATATGGGGTACGTGAATGAAGCATTGAAACTACGGGATGAACTTGCCGCAGCTACCGGATACGACAAGGCTGGCAGCAGTTCCAAGCAGTCGGCCTCCAGCCGCGGATTCGGTACAGAAATGACGCACGAGGATGCCGGGGAACTGAGTGGGCGGTTTACAGCCGTGTATGAGTCCAATCTTCGTGTTGAGACGGCAGAACAGCAGCAAACGGTAGCTATTACCGAACTGCGAGGTTCCATCGGCTCCCTGACATCACAAGTAACCGGTCTGTACAACATTGCCGACGAGACACGTACCATCCTGGCCAATTCCTATCTGGAGTTACAGCAAATCAGAGAGAACACAGGCGAAATTGTCAAACCTATCAAACAGATGCAGGCCGACATTGCCGAAGTGAAACGTAATACAGCAAGATTATGACAGGAGATTTATTTATTAACGGGAAGGATGCCTGGAGCACATGGGGTGTCCGCATGGGTGACGGTTTTCTCGATGCTATCGACGGATTCAATCAGATGAAAGACTACATTGAAGATGAGAGCCGTCTGGAGCACGGGAAGCGAATAATAACCGAAAATGCAAAAGTAGCATCGCGTGAAATCACTCTCCAGTTCACAATAGAAGGAGGCTCAGAAGGTGACTATCGGACAAAGAAGAAAGCCTTTCAGTCAGAACTGGAGAAGGGAGCCGTAAACATCAAAATCCCCGCTCTTGGGAGCGAAGTCTTCAAGCTGGTTTACCTGGGGAAAAGCATCTCTTACGGGTTAAGTATTGACAGGTGTTTCGGTAAGGTTTCAAGTAAGTTTTGCGAACCGAATCCCATGGACAGAAGCGAATAACAAACATTTCCTTTATTGTTTCAAATGGAAGTCCGGATTTTTAGGGCTTCCATTTGTTATTTATGAACTTTGGGGATATGATTGAAATTAAGGACATATCCGGAAAAACAAGGTTCTCTACCCCTATCAACAAAGGGGCGAAGGGAAAGTTTACACTGATGAAAGAGGACTACATCGTTCTCCCCTTTTCCGTGCCTGAACCTATATATTTTAAACTTGGTGACTATGTAGACCTTTCTGGGGTTCTGGATGATTCTCTGGGCGGATTACTTTCAAAAGTATATGAGGTAACTGACTTGCAGAAACCTTCTTTCAATGCTTCTACCGCTGGATATGATTATGAGCTGAAACTGGATGCTTACTACTGGAAGTGGAAAAACAAAATTTTCAAATACACTCCTGAACATGCTGGATATGAAGCGTCATGGTCTCTCACCGCAGCCCTTGATGTACAGCTTGGTGTGTTCTTACGTAACCTGAAAGCTTTGGGATATACCTATAAGGGAAAAGAATTCGTATTTGAAATAGATTCAACAGTAGAGAATAAGGCAGTTGCAATCACGTATGACAATATGAACCTGCTGGATGCCTTATTCTCAATGGCGGGTGAGGATAAGTGGAACTGTGATTGCTGGATAACGGACAACGTAATTCATTTTGGGCGAAACGAATTCGGTGATGCCGTCAAAATCGAGTTAGGGGTTGAAGCGTCTGCCATGACTCGCAGTGAGAGCAAAGGCACTTATGCCACCCGCATTTATGCATTCGGATCTACAAGAAACATACCTGAGAACTACCGTCCCATTGAAGAGCAGACGGTAGTAAACGGAGTTGTGCAAAGACGACTTATGCTTCCCGCTGGTACGCCATACATAGATGTGTATCCTGACATGAGCCAGGAAGAAGCAATTGAAGACATCGTGGTATTTGACGAGGTATATCCCCGACTTGAAAATACGATGTCAAGTGTATCTACGAGGACGGAAACCGTTACAAATGAAGACGGAGGTCAGGAAACCGTGACTTACTATCGCTATCGTGATACTGGCCTGAATTTCTCCAAGGACTACATACTTCCGGGACAAGAGCTGACAATTATCTTTCAGTCCGGCAAAATGAATGGATTGGAGTTCGGTGTTATTTTTGACCCGGACAACAACGGAAGCCAGCTTTGGGAAATTGTCCGCAGCGAAGACTACGGACGTCCATTGCCGGATGATACCATATATCCTGAAAATGATGACAAGTATATCCTTTCCGGTTTTGATCCAAAGTTTGTTTCTGTACAAATGATTCCGGACGCGGAGCAGGAACTGAAAGAGAAGGCACAGAAGATAGCAGACCAGCGAAAAAAGGACGATGGTACATACTACACTACCCTCCGGTCAGAATGGGTTAATGAAGACAAGCTGAAACGCTTTTTCGAGTTCGGGCAAAAGATAAACCTGGTCAATAAAGCCTTTTTTGAGAATGGCCGTGAAAGCCGTGTTCTCGGATGGGAGTTTAACCTTGACATTCCATGGGATTCTCCGGTATATACTATTGGGGAAAGTATGCCCTACTCTCGCCTTAATGATGTGGAAGAGAAACTGGAGTCGATTACGTATAAAGGGCATACTTATGTTGGAGGCGGAGGAAGTAGCATATATGTGATTAAGACCAATGATTCTACTGCCCCATCGGACAGTAACGTATTTTCGGCAAAACGGTCACTTGCAACATTATTGAGAAAGGACAAGGAAGACCAGACAAACTATCTCATTAAGCTTCTTGGCGGTATCATATCTCCTTTCCTGGAATCAATTGACTTCGTGACTGGTATGATGGGTGCTGGTATGTCATTCTCTTCAGAAAAGGGCGGCGAGTCTGTCGGATGGATTGACAAACTGTACGTGCGCAAGAAAGCTATCTTCCAGTTACTTTCAATAATGGAGACCGAGCTGGCCGGAGCTTCCTTCATGTTCAACGCCAGCGGGGCCAGAGCAACGATTACTAAGGTCGAGTTTATAGAAAAAAAGGGAATTCGTTTCAAGGATGGTAAAGGAGTCAAGTTCTCAGACGGGAAAAGAGGTTACTCATCTCCTGGAACTTATGGTTCTGTTTATCGCTGTTACTTCCTTGCAGATGATGGTGAGAAAGCCATAGAAAATCGTTTTAAGCCAGGGAATTTAGTACGCTCACAGTCCTTTAATATTAAGGAAGGCGCGTATGACGGCGTATCCAATCACTATTGGTGGCGTCTGGTGGAAAATGTTGGTGATAACTGGATAGATGTATCCGTGAATCATTGTGACGAAGGAAGCGATATACCCAAAGTGGGTGACGTGATGGTACAACTTGGAGACATAGCCGACCCGGACTATCAGGCTGCAATCGTGTTGTCTGCATACGGAGACGGTGCGCCTTCTCTTACCTTCTATCAGGGGATAAATTCTTATTCATTAAGCGAGAGAGACATACTTACGGCAAGGTATGACCAAGTTACGAAAGAATGCCGATTCCAAATCGGCCATGAAGGAAAGAATGGCTGTTTCCTTTATTCACCATCAAAGGGATTGCGTGTTGAAGGAATGATTGAAGTACTGGGCGGTAACGGTATGTCAAACTTTGACGATGCTTTGGACTTCGCCGAACAGGTGAATGACCGTATGGCCCAGTATATCGGATATGATGGATGGGAAAGCCTGGTTGGTGAAGCGCTGGCAGGTAGGACTATAATAAAAGGCGGGGTTATCAATACGGACTTGATAAATGCGGCTGTCATCATCACATCGAAATTGATTGCCGGTGCCATCAAAGCCAAGAAACTTGAAATTGGTGATGGGAAAAAAATCTATTCAACGATAGATACGGATGGAAGAGCAACATTTGTTGATGTTACAGCTATTAATGGATATTTTGAGGACGTGCTTATGCGCGGCTCCCTTAGAAGTCCATTTTCCAAGGTATCCGATTCATTTAACACGAACTACAATGATAACATCATTATTGAAGGTGGAGGTTCCTGGACAAAGGTATATTCAATACCAACAGGAAAAGAACAGATAGGAAGAAAGATTACCGTATGCTGCATTGGTACAGGAGAGGCGTCAATCTCATCAAGTAATGCAAAGTTCTACGAATATGGAAGAAGTTACAATGAGTTGATATTGAACAAGGAGATAGTTCAGCTGATTGGCTATGGTCTTGGTGATATATTCTACGGTTGGATTGTCACATGCCGGGAGGACTTGGATGTCAACTACGCAATGGGGCGTCCTGATAAGGTATTGGCCAGAGGTTATGTTGATTTAAGAGATGATTCAAAAAAGTATTACACATTCGATGGCAGTACATTGTCATTTACCAAAGTATCCAGCAAAGAATATAGAGTAACCATGCCAACCCAGTGGGGCACAGTTAAAGATGAATATATGGTAATGGTCACTCCGATGATGAGAGTCGGACTTTCATCCGGGACATATTACGTAAGCATCGAAAGTGATACGGAATTCTCCCTGAATTACATGGCATATGGTACCGGTCAGGGAGGTGCTTTCTTCTTTGAAGTAAAAAGAATGGGATTTTATTAGTTATAGACAAGGCAATTATAATCTATACAGCGTTGGAAACATCATTAATAACTATAAATTAAAAACAATTATGGCAGCAGAAGAAGATTTTGTATTAAGCTTTACAGGTGAAGAAACTGACAATCTATTGAAACATACAGAAAGTATGAAGAATCAGACAACGGAAGAAGATGGTGAAACGGTACAGGTGTACGATACAAACGGCGTTCCGCATAAAGTGTCGAAAACGGAGCTACTGAAGAAGTCTACACTGGCTCTTCCAGCTTTGGAAGACATCTCCAGTTTTGTGGCCGTGAATGCCGCCGGAAATGCAATCGGATTGATGACAAAAGAACAGGTTGCGTCAGTTCTGGCGGAACT